>OLID01000117.1_pt1 | contig 46697 bp, 38 predicted proteins | sample 1609361 | NCBI WGS metagenome assembly OLID01 (sample SAMN05416778, study PRJEB24817) | seawater metagenome | isolation source: Sea water | place: Canada:Atlantic | collected 2013-07
CTCGTGGGCTCGGAGATGTGTATAAGAGACAGGATATGTAGAGGGTGTGACACCGGCGTTCTTTGCCAGTCGCCCCGAAGGCATGGGTGCCTATGACGGCCCCGAAGCCAGGCCGCTGGGTGAGCGCTGCCTGATGTCCTTCGGTTCCAGCGGCGGTCCGCCCATGCTGCCGGTGATGTACAACAACAACTATCAGATTGTGCAGACACAGGACCATGTGGTGATCCTGGTGGAAATGGTGCACGATGCCCGTATCATCAGGCTGGATGCCGACTTCAATCCGCATGACATGCAGAAATGGATGGGTGATTCGGTGGGCTACTATGACGATAACACCCTGGTGGTCAAAACCCGCAACATAAACACCAGTCAGCGCTTTCGCGGGTCATCGCCAAACGCCGTGATAACGGAATATTTTACCCGGGTGGCGGATAACAAGATTGACTATCGCTTCGAGATTGAGGATCCAGAGGTTTTTGCAGAGAACCTGATTGGTGAGGTGGCCATGTATCGTCGTCCCGAGGGCGAGCCCATGTACGAATATGCCTGCCACGAAGGCAATCATGCGCTGGCAGGAATCCTTGCCGGCGCACGCATTCAGGAGCGTGACGAAGCAGCGGCGGCGCAGTAACATCCGGTTGACACTGATCGAACGTAAAACAAGGAGTCCGTGGGGCTCCTTTTTTTATACCGACCTCGCAGCGAGATAACAATTCACCCGCCAACAGGGTATAGTTCGGTGCGGTATTTCCGGCATTAATTTTCACAGACGATGGATACGTTATGCGTTTGACTCTTTCGCGCTGGTATAGCGCCCTGGTCTTTGACCGACCCTGGCTGGTCATTGTGCTGTTGTTGCTCGCAGTTGCAGGTTTCGGCTGGTATGCCCAGGATTTCCGGCTCGATGTCTCAGCCGATTCTCTGTTGATGGAGGATGATAAAGAGCTTGAGTACACACGTGAAGTCAGTCAGCGCTACGGTGCCACGGACTCAGTGACGATTGCCTTTACCCCGCGCGACATGGATCTGCTGAGTGATGAATCGCTGGCGATTATGGCAGACATCCGCGATGAGTTGTTGGCACTGGAGCGCATAGAGACAGTCAACAGCCTGCTTAACGTACCCATTTTTGGTGATACGCCGCTGACCGGCATCTCGGAAGACTACGACACCATCCTTGACGAGAATGTCGATCGGGAAATGGCGCGCGAAGAATTGCGCACCAACCCGGTTTTCAGCAATGCCGTGATCAGTCCCGACGGCACCACGGGTGCGATGCTGGCCAGTTTCAGGGAAGATACCCGTTATATCGAATTGGTGAACCGCCGTACCGAACTGCGCAATCAACGTGATGCCGAAGGGCTCAGCGCCGCCGAGGCGGCAGAACTGGAGCAGGTATCGGAAGAATTTGATGCCTATAGTGCCCAGGCGGCTGAGCTACGTCACCAGGATATCGCCGCCATTCGCGGGATTCTGGACAATTACGATAATGAAGTGCAGTTGTATCTGGGTGGCGCCCCCATGATCGCTGATGATCTGGTGACCTTTGTGCAGAACGATCTGGCAACGTTCAGCCTGGGCGTATTTGCCTTTATTGTGGTTGCACTGGGGCTGATTTTCCGGCGCCTGCGCTGGGTGTTGCTGCCACTGGCCTGCTGTGCCGTGGCCGGCATCATTGTAGTGGGCATACTGGGGCTTATGGACTGGAAGGTCACAGTGGTTTCCTCCAATTTCATGTCGCTGTTGCTGATCATTACCATTTCGTTAACTGTGCATCTGATGGTGCGCTACCGCGAATTGCGTGCCAGCCGGCGCTTCAGCAATCAGCAGAAGATAGTCCGCCATGCGGTGCGCGCCATGTTCCTGCCCTGTTTGTACACGGCGCTGACCACCATTGTTGCGTTCGGATCGCTGGTGGTCAGCGGCATCACTCCCATTATTTCTTTCGGCTGGATCATGGTAATGGGCGTGCTGACTGCCTTGATTGTGGTGTTCCTGCTGTTCCCCGCCATGATGAGTCTGTTGCCCGCAGAAAAGCGGGAGAAACCCAGGGCAATGCGCGCCAGCTTCACTGCACTATTGGCGAAAACCACGGACCGGCTGGGCAATAAACTGTTGTGGGTTTATGCCCTGGTGTTTGTCGCCAGTGCTGTGGGTGTCACGCGGTTGCAGGTAGAGAACAGTTTCATTTCCTATTTCAGCGAAGACACCGAAATCTATCAGGGCATGAAACTGTTTGATGAAAAACTCGGTGGCACCCTGTCATTCGATGTTGTCGTCCAGTTGCCCGACAGCGGGGGCGCTGATGATGGATTTGATGACGGTTTTGACGACGGCTTCGACGATGGTGGTGATGCTGAAAGTGACAACCCGTACTGGTTCACCGCCGACAAGATGAACACCCTTGAGCGTATGCACGAGTTCCTGGACGAGCATCCGCAAACGGGCAAGGTGCTGTCTTTTGGCGCGGTCGTGCAGCTGGCGGAAGAGCTGAACGGGGGAGAAGTCGACAGCTTCCTGTGGGCGCTGCTGTACAGCATGTTGCCAGAAACCTTACGTTCAACCGTGCTGACGCCGTTTGTTGCGATTGAGGAAAATGAGGTTCGTTTTAATGTCCGTGTGATCGAATCCGATCCTGACCTGAACCGTAATCAGCTGATTCAGGATATTCAGACTGGCATGCAGGAGAATTTTGACCTGAGCCCGGAACAGGTGCGTGTGACCGGTACCCTGGTGCTCTACAACAACGTACTGCAAAGTCTGTATCAGTCGCAGGTTTTGACCCTGGGGGTGGTTTTGGCCGCCATCATGCTGATGTTCCTGGCGTTGTTCCGCTCGCTGAAGATCGCCGTCATCTGTATTATTCCCAATATCATTGCTGCGGCACTGGTGCTGGGTATTATGGGCTGGCTGGCTATTCCGCTGGATATTATGACCATCACCATTGCGGCCATTTCCATCGGCATTGGCGTGGACAACACGATTCATTACATGCACCGGTTCCGGCGCGAGTTCCACCGCATCGGCAACTACCGGCAGACCATGTTTTACTGTCACAGCAGTATCGCCCGGGCCATGTACTTCACGTCCCTGACGATCGTCGCTGGGTTCTCTATCCTGGTGCTGTCAAACTTTATCCCGACCATGGTATTCGGCCTGCTGACCAGCATTGCCATGCTGGTTGCGCTGCTGGGCGCGCTAACGCTGTTGCCGCAGTTGCTGATTGCCTTCAGGCCGCTGGGCGACGAGTCTCATCCCGACGCTCAGCAGGTGTCGGGCGTGGTATCATGACGGGCTGAGAATTCCAGGTCTGCGGCCACCGGCCTCAGAGACTGACTACGAGCCGATTTTTGGAGAGAAAGAGTATGCAAACAATGTCGTCCGCCAAAGAGGCACCCGCGCAACCGTCAAGCCGGCTACTGGACGAAAAACTGTTCAAGGCACGTGCGCTGACCATTTTTGGCGAGATCACTGACCGTCTGGCGCGCCAGGTGACTGAGCGTATGCTGGCGCTTGCGGCGGAAAGCGATGAGCCCATCACCCTGTACATCAGCTCGCCCGGCGGCCACGTCGAGTCCGGTGATGTGGTGTACGACATCATCAAGTTCATCGAACCTGATGTGTATGTGGTGGGTACGGGCTGGGTGGCCAGCGCCGCGACCACAATTTACCTGGGCGCCAAAAAAGAGCACCGCTTTGCCTTGCCCAATACGCGATTTCTTGTGCACCAGCCCATGGGCGGTTCACGCGGAAGTGCGTCGGACATCAAGATTCAGGCGGAGCAGATTGTCAAAATGCGCGCCCGGATCAACAAGCTGATTGCTGATGAAACCGGCCAGCCGCTGGAGCGTGTTGCCAAAGACACCGATCGTGACTACTGGATGACCGTGGAAGAGGCAATTGAGTACGGTATTGTCGGCAAGCAGATACGTTCGATGACTGAGATGAAGTGATGTGGTCTGCGCCGCCTGTCAACGGGGCGGCGCAACTTATTGCAGTTTGACAAAGCGGGCCTGCTGGTTGCGCACCAGCGTGCAGACCACATGGTAATCCGGTTGGCAGGACATTGACCTGACGATCGCGGTTTGCGGGCTGGTCAGCTGCACCATGACCTGCGCTACAACACCCTGATAGCGCACTTCCACAGTGCCACTGCTGCCATTTATCATACCTTCCCCAGCCTGCCATTCGATACCGGCCGGGCGCAGGGGTTCCAATCGGAAGTTTGTGCCTGAGGGCGATACCGACACGCTGAAATCGGTGTTTTCTGCTTGCCATTCACCTTGCCAGGTATCCGGGTCAGTGAGCTCGTCTGCCCCAGCACTGCTGGCCAGTGCGGCGCCCAGCATCAGCGCGGCGAGCAGGCCGGTGGCGCACCGACCGATGGGAGGCAAAGAGGCAGAATAGGGGGCGCTTAATCTGGGATCGGTCATGGTGATAGCTTACCTGTCGCAGTTGGCCGATGGAGCACGGAGTATAACAGTTATTCGGGCAGATACTAAAAGCACCCCGGGGCTGGGGCCGCGCAGCTATACGTTATTGCCTTGCGAGTGGCATGTCTTTGCGCACCGGCCTAAAAAAAGGCCAGGATGATCTTTGGGGATCGTCCTGGCCAAGAGGGAGCGTACAATCTGGATCCGTACACCAGTCAAACCTACCTTCCTGCGAGCGATGACGGGTCATCAGGGTTCGCGATGTCTGCAATATAGGCTAATGGGCTGAATAGATAAAATGCATTAAATGTATTAAAGTGATATGCATATTGTATCGATCGTCAGGATCCGAAATCGCGTAAATCAGCCTTTATGGGGAGCCGCAATGAATCACTTACCCACCACCAAGCAACTGCGGTATTTTGTTGCGCTTGAGCAGTATGAGCACTTTGGTAAAGCTGCAGAATCCTGTTTCGTTTCGCAACCGGCGTTCAGTGTTGCCATCAAGGAGCTGGAGAATATGCTTAATATTCAGCTGGTTGATCGCACCAACAAAAACGTCACGGTCACCAGCCTGGGCCGCGATATCGCCCGCCAGGCGCGCGTGGTGCTGCGGGATCTCGAAGACATGGTCGATATCGCGCGCGGCAATCAGGCGCCGTTGACCGGCCAGCTGAAGTTGGGAGTGATCCCCACCATTGCTCCGTTTTTATTGCCCAAGCTACTGCCCGCTTTGCGCGAGTCCTATCCCGAGCTTAAGCTTTATCTGAAAGAGGATCTGACTGATCGGGTTTATGAGCGCCTGATGGACGGCGAGCTCGATCTCATTTTGATTGCCTTGCCCTACGAACTGCGCAATGTCACGGATATGCCCCTGTTTGACGATCACTTTTTCCTGGCGCATCACCAGCACAGTGCTTTTGTTGACCCGGCGCGCTACAACATGAACGCGCTGCCCACGGACAGTATTCTGTTGCTTGAAGACGGGCACTGCCTGCGCGACCATGCCCTGTCTGCCTGCAATATAAAGAACGCTGACAAGGTCAGCAGTATTACTGCTACCAGCCTGTTGACGCTGGTGCAGATGGTGGACGCTGACCTGGGCATCACGTACTTGCCGGAAATGGCGGTCAAGTCGTCGCTATTGACGAACACACGGATAGAAACCATTGCCATGGACGAGCGTAGCTACCGCCAGATTGGTCTGGTCTGGCGCAAAGCCAGCACACGGCGGGAAGAGTTCGAGATGCTGGGCAATTTCATCAAGCAACATTATCAGGCGGGTTGAGGCTAAGCTGAGATGTAAGCTATTGACCCGTTACTAAACCGGGTGTTCAATGGCAGCGTATCTTGTTGACAGTTTGTCATTTTGTAGCAAGCAACGTATCTGGAGTGAGTTTCATGAGTATCCAACTGAGTTTCATCAAAGTCCTGGCAACAGTGACCAGCCGGGCAGTCGGTGCCCCGTTGGCGCTGGTGGCAATTGTGGCGACGGGCCTGGTCGGTACCGTTACCGCCAGCGATTCCGATCCGGCTGCTGCGATGACCGTGCGCGCCTCCGATTTCACCCTGATCGACCAGCACGGCAAGGCTTTCAGCCTGCACTACCATGAACAGGCACCGGCCATCGTGCTGATGGGGCATCGCAACGGATCGGCCGCGGTAGATGTCGCGGATGAGCTGAGCGAGCGGTGGGCTGCGCAGGGTGTGGTGTTTGCACTGGTGAATGCGGCGCCCACAGAGTCGCGCGCAGACATTCTGGCCGATGCCCGGCAGAGGGGTCTGGAATTGCCGGTGTTAAAAGATGACGCGGGTCTGGTGACTGAGACCCTGGCATTGAACCATGTCGCCGAGACGCTGGTGATCGAGCCCGGCCGCTGGCAGATCGTTTATCGCGGTCCGGCCGATCATGCCGCATTTGGTGCAACCCTGCAGTCCTTGCTGGATGGCGAGCGCGTTGAAGCGACGGCGCAGGCAATGCCCGCTGACGCGGAACAGCTGCCGCGTCGAGCGGCCATCGCAAACATGTCAGAAACCCTGTACAGCGACACCATCGCGCCGCTGCTGGTTGAAAAGTGTGCCGATTGCCACCGGCCCGGCGGCATCGGGCCGTGGGCGATGACCAATCACGCAATGATTCAGGGTTTCTCCCCGATGATCCGCGAAACCATTCTGACCAAGCGTATGCCGCCCTGGCATGCTGATCCGGAGATTGGCGAGTTTCTGCATGACCTTAGCCTGGATGTTGATGAGGCCAGACAACTGGTATCCTGGATTGATGCCGGAGCACCGCGCGGCACCGGGGAAGACCCGCTGATGGCAGTGGCGGCTCAGGATACCCAGTGGGAACTGGGTGAGCCTGATCTGGTGGTGACCCTGCCGACTTTCGACATCCCCGCCACCGGGACCCTGGACTACCAGTTTTTCGAAGTGAAAAACCCGCTGGAGCATGATGTCTGGGTTCGAGCTGTGCAAATTGCACCCGGCGACAGACAGGTTGTCCATCATGCCATTGCCACCTTCGGCGATAGCTCCAATACGGCAGGCCAGTCGGACAGCGGTGAGTCCCTGTTCCAGCCGCAGCTGATGACATTTGTCCCTGGCAATGAGACCTATATCTATCCCGAGAACACCGGCGTCTATGTGCCGGCCGGCACCTCATTCTATACGCAGATGCACTACACTACGTATGGCAAGGCCACCAGCGACCAGACCCAGATCGGCCTGTACTTCAGTGACGAAGCACCGGAACATGTGTTGCAGCACTTCTCCATCCTGAATCCCGAGTTGCGGATCCCCCAGGGTGCGGCGGAACACGAGGAAGCAGCGTATTACCAGTTCCAGCGGGATGCCGTCATTTATAGCCTGTTCCCGCACGCACACTATCGTGGGCGGGCTTCGGAGTTTGCCATCCGTTACCCTGACGGGCGCGAGGAAGTGGTGTTGTCGGTGCCGAACTATGATTTCAACTGGCAGCGCTACTTCCAGTTCAAGGAACCGATTGAGGCGCCAGCTGGCACCTTCGTTATCCATCGCACAGTGTATGACAACTCGACGGCTAATCTGAGCAACCCTGATCCATCGGTTGACGTCAGGTTTGGTGAACAGACCTGGGAAGAAATGCTCTATGGCGGTATTTCCTTCCGCTACGCAGAGCCCGGTGAAAACGACTTTGAGGTCAACGAGGATGATTACCTGGCGGCGCTGGCCATGGGGTTCATGGATGTAAACATGGATGGCAAGGTTGCCCTTGATGAAATGCCGGAACGGTCACGGCAGGCGCTGGCGCTGCCATTTACCATCATGGATCGCAACAAGACCATGGGCCTGGAGTTTCCTGAATTCCGCGAGTTCATGGTGCAAAGCAACATGATGAGCCGAGACGCTTTTTAAGTCAGCATGCCCTGTCACAGTCAGTGAGCAAAACACTGACTGTGACAGGGCTGGTCACTAAACCGCGAAGTCATGACAGATGAGCGTCAGACGTTACCGGATGCCTCTGTCGGTGGTGGCAGGAAGCGGTAGTTCTTTAAAGGCAGCTCGCGGACCCGCTGTCCGGTCAGCGCATACAGCGCGTTGGTGACTGCCGCCGAGATGGGCGGCGTGGCCGGCTCGCCAAGACCGCCTACCGGCGCATCACCCGACTCCAGCAGGATCACTTCTATCTCCGGCGACTGGGCCAGGCGCAACATCTCATAGTCATGGAAATTGCTCTCCTTGACCCGTCCGTTTTCGATGCTGATCTGCCCGTACATGGCCGCCGTCAGGCCGTAGATGATGCCACTTTCCACTTGTGATGCGGCGGTGTCCGGATTGATTACGCGACCGCAATCGATGGCGCACACAACCTTTTCCACGCGCACTTCACCCTCGTCGGTGAGAGAGACTTCAGCTACTTCTGCAACGATGCTGCCAAAACTCTCCTGCAAGGCAATGCCCCGGGCCCGACCCTCGGGTGCCGGTGTTGTCCATCCGGCCCGAGCGGCAGCTTCCTGCAGTACCCGGCGATGGCGTGGCTTGTCAGCCAACAGCGACAGGCGGTATTGCAGTGGATCCTGATTGGCATGCCAGGCCAGTTCGTCAGTAAAGGATTCGAGAAAGAATGAGTGCTGCGAATGCGCAACGCTACGCCAGGCGCCGAACGGTATATGGGTCGGGCTCTCAACATACTCAATCTGCTGATTCGGTACCTGGTAGGCGAGATGTGCGGCTTCCGCTGGCTCATTCTTGCCCACGTAGATGTTCTCCCAACCGATCAGCTGGCCTTCGCCGTTCAGGGCAGCGCGGAAGCGGCTGCTGACGGCGGGTCGATAATAATCCTGACGGGTATCTTCTTCCCGGCTCCACAGGGTTTGCACTGGCACATCAAAGTGGCTGGCGATACGGGTCGCCTGATCAATGGTGTTGGTGGATTGCGGCAAACGCCGCCCGAAGCCGCCGCCCAGATAAAATGGATGTACCGTGACATCGTTCTCGTCCATATCAGCGACTGATGCAACCCGGGCTCGAATGCCCAGGTTATCCTGGGTGCCGGTCCAGACATCGCAGCGGCCGTCATGAAAGTGCACCGTGCAGTTCATCGGTTCCATGGCCGCGTGGGCCAGGTAGGGTACCCGGTAGCGCGCATCAACAATCTCCGCGGCGTTTTCAAAAGCCTGTGCAGCATCGCCGGCATGCACATCTTCGTTGCGGTCAGCGCTATCCAGCGCAGCATCGAACTGGGCGAATATGTCGTTGCTGCTGCTACCATCAAATTCAGTGCCGGAGAATACCGGCTGCAATTGTTTAAGGGCCTCGCTGGCGCGCCAGTAATTGTCGGCGACGACGGCCACTGCATCTTCCAGCTCAATGACGCGTTGTACGCCACGGCGCTGCATGACGGCATCGACATTGTCGACACGTGCAAGCTTGCCGCCAAATACCGGGGCAGTGGTGACGGCCGCGTAAAGCATGCCATCGGGACGAGCATCGATACCAAACATGGCGCTGCCATCTACTTTTGCAGGGATGTCGATGCGCGGCACGGGTGTGCCCATCAGGGTGAAGCGGTCCGCGGTTTTCAGGGTCGGATTACGTGGTGGCTCGAACGCAGCAGCGGCGCTGGCCAGTTCGCCGAAACTTGCCGAGCGGCCACTGGCAGGGTGATGGACAAAGCTGTTGCGGGCGTCGCATTCGCTGGCCGCCACATCCCAGCGCTCTGCCGCAGCATTGATCAGCATTTCCCGAGCGGCGGCACCCGCAGCGCGCATGCCCATCTCGCCGGTGAAGCGCACTGAACTGCTGCCGCCGGTGATTTGCATGTTCATGATTTCGGCGGCTTTCAGCGTTGCGAAATCAACTGTGCGATCCAGAAACGCGGGCACTGTCAGTCCCATAGACATGGCAAAACCCTTGATCAGCACGCCATTGGCAAACAGGTCGGTAGCAGGTGCCTGTTCAACCCGCACCCGGTTCCAGTCGGCGTCCATCTCGTCTGCTGCCATCATCGGCAGAGAGGTCAGCACGCCTTGTCCCATTTCCGAGTGAGGTACCACTACCGTGACCTGATTATCAGGATCAATTCGCAGCCACGTAGTCAAAAAAGTCTGTCCGGCTTCAGTGTGGTCGCGATTGGCGAGTGACTGTCGTGTTGGGCGCGTTACCGCATAACCGAGCAGCAGGCCGCCGCCGATGACCGTAGTGCCCAATAAAAAACGGCGTCGATTCATCTTCATACGGTGTCTCCCTGGGTACTGGCGGCATTGGTCGCAATGACGCTGCGAATGGCTTTGCTCACGCGAGGATAGGTGCCGCAGCGACACACATTGCTGATGCTGCGCTCGATAGCTGTCTCGTCGGGATTCGGGTTCTCGTTCAGCAGGGCGCTGACGGCCATGATCATGCCAGACTGGCAGTAGCCACACTGCGGCACCTGATGGTCGATCCATGCCTGTTGTACGGCGGTGAGCGCAGCGTTTCCGGCGGCGTTGTGTGCCAGACCCTCAATGGTTGTGATCTGGCCGTTCTGCACGGCGCTGACCGGGGTCATGCAGCTGCGCACCGGCTGACCGTCGACATGTACGGTGCAGGCACCGCAAGCGGCGATGCCACAGCCGAACTTGGTGCCGGTCAGGCCCAGTTCATTGCGCAGAGCCCAAAGCAAGGGCATTTCTGCTTCGATATCCAGTTGCCGGGTAGTTCCGTTAATAGTAAGTTCGATCATGTAAGCCTCACCAGGTCAGTTGGCATGGGCGCGTAGTCGGGGCAGCGCCGGAACAGTGATAGTGTATAAGCGGTTGTCATGCAATGTGCGCGCGGTGTTAATAGCAGAGCATATAGCAGAACATGAACGGCTTCAATTTGCACGTATGTTTCGGTGAATGACCCAGTTTAACAGGGCCGAGGGAATGTGGATGTCGTCAGTGATTTATGATTATACCGGACTTCATCGTGTGCACCTGGGCGCGCGTGTCACCGAGACGCTCAGCGCGGAATTGCAGGAATGTCCGGCTGCCCGGGTGTACGCCATTGTCTCGGGTACGCTGAGCAGGCAAACATCATTACCGGACGAATTGAAACAGGCGCTGGGCCATCGGCTGGCAGGAATTTTCGATACCATGGGGGCACACACGCCACGCACAGACGTGCTGAAGGCGCTCGCGCAGGCTCGTGGCAGCAAAGCGGATATTCTGCTGGCCGTCGGGGGCGGCTCGATGATTGATGCCTGCAAGGTCATTCAATTTTGTCTGAACGCTGGCATCGACAGCGAAGCCGGGCTGCTGCGACATGCGCAATTCAGTAACGGGACACGGGGGGAGCTGTGTGGCACCAAGCCGGAGCTGCAACGTGAGCAGCCGGTCTGGCAGATTGCCGTACCCACAACGCTATCCGCTGCCGAGTTCAGCAACAACGCAGGTGTCACGGATACATCCCGGGGCACCAAAGAGGGCTACAAGGCACCCGGGCTGGCACCCAGGCAAATTATCTACGATCCCGAACTGACGCTGCACACGCCGACGTGGCTGTGGTTATCGACGGCCATCAGAGCGCTGGACCATGCTGTGGAAGGATACTGCTCGGCTGATGCCCATGCATATGTACAAGCGCATTACCTGCATGCGATGCGTATGTTCGCCGAATCACTGCCAGCGATAAAGGCCAACCCTGGCGACCTCGAGGCCCGTACCCGCAACCAGCAGGCCACCTGGCTTGCCGGTTGTGGGCTGGGTCGGATAAGCCACGGAGCCAGCCATGGTATCGGATACATCCTGGGTGCGATGTGTGGCGTCCCGCATGGCCATACTTCCTGTGTCATGCTGCCAGCGGTGTTGCGCTGGAACGAGACGGTCAATAGCGCGCGCCAGCGAGAGGTGGGTGATGCTCTTGGGGCTGAGGGCGGCAACACAGCCGACTTTTTACGCGGCTGGCTGCAGGATCTGGAATTGCCGGTAAGTCTGCGTGATGTGGGCGTGAAAGCAGAGCAGTTGCCGGCTATCGCCGCCGCGGCTGCCCAGCATCGGGTGGTCAAAGCGAACCCCAGAACCATCAGCGGCGCTGATGATGTCATGCAGATCCTGCAACTGGCATGGTGAAAACTGACGAATTTATGCAAGTTGCAGGAATTCGTCAGGGTTTTTGGTTACTTCAACGAAAAAGCCGTTGACCTGAGATCAATTCAATATCAAAGTAAGCCAGCTTTCAGCCGCTGGCACTTTCGGGTGATCCAGGCACGAAGGATGCCTGCCGGGTTCCGCCCGGTGGCATATCAGCTACTTTCCGGATGCGTTAGTGTGTGCGTGTCAAATCACAGTACTTTTAACAATATTGAAGGGGAATTCATCATGCGAACAAGAATCGGCTCACTCATCACAGGCGTCATGGTGGCGTTGCTTATCAGTGCCTGTGCCAGTGTTTCTGAGCCGCACCCGCTGGTGGGCGGTTGGGTGATCACTATCGACACACCCATCGGAGCCATGGACGCCAACCTGAACGTCAACGAAGACCTGACCGGGGAGATGTCATCCCAGGACCTGGGCGGTGCACCACTTGACGCGGTATCGGTTGATGGTGAAGCGGTCAGCTTCAGCACAACAATTGACGCTCAGGGCCAGACCATGACGCTGGTATTCAATGGCACTGTGGTTGAAGATCGGTTGAGCGGCAGCTTCAACACTGATTTCGGCGCAATCCCGGTTACCGGTCGTCGTATGTAATACAGCAGACCCCGGCTGATACTGCCGGGGTCCGGATCGGCGCTTGCTGCTCGGCGGGCGCCGGCCCTAGCCGCCTTCAATGGCGGCAATAAATACCAGCTCATTGTCGTCAGTCAGCGTTTCTGCCAGCACGTTGGTATAAATGTCACCATCAATTGCGACGGCCGCCCGGCTCAGAATCCGTCTGCTGCCCGGGTATTGCAACTCAAGCATGGTCAGCAATCCGCGCATCGTAGTGGCAGACATCTCCAGGCATGTATCCGATGGCAATGTCGCGGCCTTGTCCCCCAGTGCTTCCCGTAAAAAACTGTTTACTATAATTCTGGCCATCTGCTTACCTTGCTCTCCTGACCTTGCTGTCGGTGTCTCGAGCATACCCGATACCCAAAGTATGCCATATTCCTTCCACTCTTTTGGCGACCTTGATACTCTTTGAGGCCATTGAAGCCTAATACTCGCCGCTTGACAGCTGTGCAGGAGAATAATAATGCGCTTGAACAAACGGGCATCGATGCCGAACATCTTCAGCAAGTTTGGTATCGCGGCCACGCTGGCACTGGCTGTCTCGCTGTCCGCACCGGTCAATGGGCAATCGGCCCAGCCCGAGTTGCCGCGACAGATGGCGTGGACTGCCTACAACCTGGGGACCACCGGCTACAACCAGGCCGTCGCCATCGGCGCCATGTTGCGCGATCGGTACAATATCACGCTGCGAGTGATTCCCGGGCAGAATGACGTGTCGCGACTGTTGCCACTGGACACCGGGCGTGTGCAGTTCTCCGCCAATGGAGTTGCTACTTATTTTGCCCAGGAGGGCATGTTTCAGTTTGCTGACCCGCAGTGGGGACCCAAACCGCTGCGCATGCTGATGAGCTCCAATGGGTTGAGTAACCAGGCGGTTGCGGTTGCGGCTGATACCGGCGTTACCACGTTTGCTGAGCTCAGAGGCCGGCGTGTACCGTACGTGCGCGCAGCGCCCGCGCTCAATATTTCCATGGAAGCCTATCTGGCCTGCGGTGGACTGACCTGGGATGATGTCGAGCGGGTCGATTTCCCGGGCTACGAAGCGATGTGGGAAGGGGTCATCAACGGTGATGTCGACGCGGCGTTTGGCACCACAGTTTCCGGGCCCACGCGCCGACTGGAAGCATCCCCGCGCGGAATTCGGTGGCTGCCGGCGCCGCACGACGATGAAGCCTGCTGGCAGCGACTGCTGGCCGTCGGACCCTATTTTAACCAGTACAGCGCCACCCGCGGGGCAGGCATCAGCGACGAGGATCCTCAGGAGGCGGGAACCTATCCCTATCCGGTGCTGATCGCGCTGGAGAGCCAGGACGAGACCACAGTGTACTGGATGACGCGTGTCATCAACGAAAATTTTGATGATTTCAAGGACGCTGATCCGGGCGCCATCGGCTGGGCACTGGAGTCCCAGGTTTTCAAATGGGTAGTGCCTTACCACGCGGGCGCAGTCCGTTACTGGCGCGAGATTGGCGCCTGGACGGACGAGCATGAGGCGCACAATCAGGCATTGATCCGACGCCAGGAAGTTCTGGCAGATGCCTGGAGCGAGGTGGAAGGCGAAAACATCGATGACCGCGATGCGTTTATGGCGCGCTGGCAGCAGCTTCGTGCTGAACGACTTGAGGCGGCCGGCTTCGATCCGGTCTGGCGCTGATGGCCCGCTCGCCCGCGTCAATGCCCGCGCCGGTTCGCTGGCTGGTTGCCATCTCGGCGGTGCTCAGTGCCTTTCTGGCCATGGACTCCTTGCGCCTGTTTTCCGAGAGCCCCTTACTCGATTTTGTCATTACCGTGCAAAATCACTACTACTATGCCTTGCTCGCGCTGCTGCTGCCGCTGGCCTACCTGATCTACCCGGCCCACGCCGGAGCCCGACACTACTGGTATGACATCGTACTTGCGGTCATTACCTTCGCGGTCTGCACGTTCTTTTTTATCAACGCCGAAACCATGCTGGATTATGGCTGGGAGTTCGCTGCCCCGACCTATGCCGTGGTGATGAGTTATCTGTTATGGATGCTGGCGCTGGAGGCAGTGCGTCGCTGCGGTGGTACAACGCTGTTTGTACTGGTACTGGTGTTCTCCCTGTATCCGATTGTCGCCGATCAATTACCCGGGCCGATTTCCGGCATGGCATCATCCGCCGCAGAAACCGCCTCCTATCATGTGATGAGTATCGAAAGTATCCTCGGTCTCCCGTTTCGCGCGTTTGCACAATTGGTCATTGGTTTTCTGATTTTTGGTATCGCCCTTCAGCACACCGGCGGCGGCCGGTTCTTTATCAACCTGGCGTTTGCCATGTTTGGCCATGTGCGCGGCGGTTCCGCGAAAGTGGCAATCGTTTCCAGCGGCCTGATGGGTTCCATGAGCGGCAGCGTGATCACCAATGTGCTGACCACCGGTCAGATGACCATTCCGGCGATGAAACGTGACGGTATGTCCAGCGAGTATGCTGGTGGTGTGGAAGCCTGCGCCTCCACCGGCGGGGTGCTGCTGCCACCGATCATGGGCTCGACAGCGTTTGTCATGGCGACCTTTCTGAATGTCCCTTACACCACAGTGGCGCTGGCGGCAGCGATACCGGCACTGTTGTATTTCTTTGGACTGTTTGTGCAGGTAGACGCCTATGCGGCACGCACCGGCTTAAAAGGCACGCCGCGCGAGCAGTTACCGAAACTGGGCGCAACCATGCGCGAAGGCTGGTTCTACATAGCGTCCTTCGTGGTACTGATTTTCCTGCTGGTATATCTGCAGCGCGAAGCAGTGGCGCCATTCTATGCAACTGCCATGTTGCTGGTGCTCAACCAGCTGTCAGCGAAAAATCGTTGGGATATCAAAACCACCGGCTCGTTTCTGGTGGCTGCGGGCAAGCTGTTGGCTGAGCTGCTGGCGATCATGGCCGGTGTGGGTCTGATCGTGGGCGCACTGTCACTGACCGGGCTGTCGGGTACGCTGGTCAACGATCTGCTGTATCTGGCGGGGGACTCGGTACTACTGCTACTGTTGATGGGGGCATTGACGAGTTTTGTTCTTGGCATCGGCATGACCGTCACGGCCGCCTATATTTTTCTGGCCATCATCCTGGCGCCCGCCCTGATCCAGGGCGGCCTGGATCCGATGAGTGTGCACCTGTTTATTCTGTATTGGGGGATGTTGTCCTTTATCACCCCGCCAGTGGCCCTGGGCGCCTTTGCCGCCGCCAGCATCGCTGGTGCTTCGTCGCTGGCTACCGGTTTTAAAGCGATGCGCCTGGGCAGTGTCATCTATTTTATCCCGTTCTTTTTTGTCCTGGATCCGGCATTGACCATGGCCGGCAGTTTTTGGGACACCCTGTCTGCCACTGTCACGGTGGCAGTCGGTGTGTTGCTGATTGCTGGATCGTTGCAGGATTATCTGCCCGGGCTGGGCTTTCTGGATCGCAGCGGTTGGCCTGGGCGCGCCGGTCGACTCCTCACCGGATTCGGCGGTGGTCTGGTTGCCCTGCCTGGCCTGGAGATGATCGGTGTTAACGTGGGTGATATGGCGCTGTTGAGTGCCGGTGGGGCAATGGCTCTACTGGGCATAGTGCTTGCCCGGCGCCCGGCAGAGCCAGTGACCGCTTAGGGACTTGTCTGGTAACGATTGACCGGCGACGGACCAAAGGACAGCCAGGTCTGGTTGCTGCCCTGGCCGATGCCGGGACGGCTCCAATCGCACACACCCTCAGGGAAGATGTTTTCCAGTCGGGCTTTTTCTCCGGCACTGAACTCCACCCGATAGTCATCGTAATCAATGGGTTTTAGCTGGCACTTCATGACATCATTGCTAAGTGGGCCGCCAGCCACCAGTCGCAGGCCGGCGTGCGGCGGGTACAGCTGATTACAACGCCCTTCTGTGTTGTCAAACAGTCGATCGGTATTAAAAACCGCGGGCTCCACGATGCGTTCGCCCTCGACAGTGAAGCAGTCGTCGCTTAATGCGGCCGGTTTCGACCGGACAATGCGCTCCAGTATCGGCAAATCATCATTGGCGGCTTTGATTGCATCCAGCCAGCTGTTCATCAGCGCCAGATTTTCATCTGCCAGCGACAGGCTGGCCGGGTGGCGTCTGATCACGTAGTTGTCGGCATGACCATTGTCGCGCTCCAGGCGGGCGCGGGTGGTGAATGAATACACGCTGGCGTGGAAGTTGCCTTCGTGGTCCAGGTAGGGGCGGTCATCGATAATGGGAACGCGTGACAGGCCGGCAGCGCCGTTGGTGATGCGTCCGGTTTCGTAGGCAGCGCGGATCGCCTGCAGGTCGCCGCGGGTCCGCTCCTGCGTGCGCTGGTAGTCGATGTCCCAGCCACCAAAGTTTTCGTTGATATCCAGGAACAGGGATTTGTCGATCAGGCCCTGATTCAGCGCTGCCAGGCCATACTGCACACCGACATTGTCATGTGGACTGGGCGCAACCTCGCGGTTGATGCTGCCGTCCGGATGCTGTCGCGCACCAAACACGTTGCGCATGCCATCGTAGATGGAGCAGCGGATACCGGAGGGGTTGGTTTGCGGGTGATAGTGCAGTTCGGCAGGTATTTCTGCCGAGCAGTCAAACGGAGAAATACGATCCGGCCGGTCTCCGAGTGACTGGTCGCACAGGTACCAGTTGGGCCAGCCTCCCACGGCAGCCCTGGTGTCTTCATCCAGACCATGAGCGGGGTTGTTTGCATAGTTGCGCCAGGGCCCGGAGCACTCCTGCGCGTCAGCGAAGTAGGTGATGGCATCGGAGAAAGTGAGGCTGACCAGCAGTCCGTCCAGAATGCCGGGATAGGCGCCGGCGATCAGCAACTGCTGCATGGCTCCACCTGAGCCGCCGCTGCCAATGGTGTGTACCGGTTCGCCGTAATATTTGCTGAAGTGCTCTTTCACCATCATCGCCGTTTCTGCCGATAACACATCATTGCAACCGCCCTGGGCATTGACGTTAAGTGTCGAGGATGCGATGGCGTAGCCTTGCGCCAGCACCGATTCGCGCAGCACCCCGCCGGTGCCTGTGCCCTGGAAGTAGCCGGCTTCGCAGCCACCGCCAAAAGTGTAGAGCAGGCGCTGATTCCAGGCCTGGGCCGGCGCTGTCGCCGTGGGTAGCGGCGTATCAGGGTCATGCAGCACCGCAATCTGATAGACAGCGCGATTCAGCGTACCTGTTTCCATGCGCACAATGAACGGTACGTCGGCGCCGGTGCTGGTTTTGGTGAACATGATGTCGTCCGGCCGTTGACCATCCACAGGCAGTGGCTGAAAGCCGTCAAGCGAGATGCTGCGATAGACGTAGTCGACACGGGTGGGCAATGAGCAGTTGTCGTCCTGTACACGGGTGTCCAGGTAATCGCCATTGCCGATGGCAAACCGGCGAGGCTCACCTTGTGAACGCGCTGCCAGCGCATTCAGGCAAACATAGGGCTGCTGGTGGGGGCCCGATATCACCGGGCCGGTGGCCGTGTAATTGGTCAATGTGAGACTGGCACTGACTGCCCCGGAGCTGATCTCCAGCACATTATCGCCGACATCGAGACCGGTCAGCAAAAAGCGGAAGCTGACATCCTCTTCTTCCTCGCGAATACGGGCATCAGCTGGCAGCGGTATGTTACGGCCATTTAACTGCAGCGTGGGCAGCGCGGCCGCACTGCCGTCATGCTGCACGTCAATCAGCGCACTGCCGCCGGTCACCAGATGGGGTTGGCTGGAGACGACGTCTACAGCTATGCGTGTAGTATCTGTCGCCACGGGAGCGCCGTCATCGGGTCCGGAACAGGCATTGACGGCAAGAATAAGCGCCATACCGCCGATACATCGGGTTGTACGCTGGCGCAGTGAGCATGATTTCTGGCCCGGCAGACGCTTTTTTATTTTGAGTGCGTTCATGGTGTCGGAGGTTCCTTGGCTCAGCAGTTGAATTCTGCGTCAGCTTACACCAAACTTAAGCGGTGGGCATCTTGCCCGCTCCCGTCACTACAGGTGTTGTCATGATCATAACTTGCTTTGGTCGCAGCGCGCGTCGATCAGTAGCCATCGCCGGATACTGGCTGGCCCTGCTGGCCGGCCTGACCAGCGCGCCCCTGAGTGCCAATACCGAAAACGACCTCGCAGGCGAATTTGCCTTTGTGCGCCTGCAGTATGACTCCTATTTCCGCGGTGGCTTTGGGTATGGCCCCTGGTCTGTGGACTTTCCCGACGCCGACCGCAATTTTCTGCGCGGTGTGGCGCGGCTGAGCCATGTACGGGTGATGCCGGATCCCATTGTCCTGCGCCTGGATGACGAACAGATCTTTGAGTACCCTTTTATCTATGCACTGGAGATGGGTCGCAACGGCGGGCCGTATTTCTCTCCGCCGGAGATTGCCAACCTGCGTGAATACCTGTTGCGAGGCGGTTTCCTGCTGATCGACGATTTCTGGGGCACAAGAGAGTGGGACGCATTTGCCAGCTCTTTCAGTAATATTTTTCCGGAACGGGAGATCGTTCAGCTGCCGCCTGATCATGAGATTTTCAGGCTGTATTACGACACGGACGGACCGCAAATGGTACCCGCGCTGGGCAATCCGGACAATGTTCCGGAGCGCGACGTTGATCAGGCAACAGTGCATGCGATTCTGGATGATGATGGCAGAATCATGGTGCTAATTAACTGGAATACCGACATGGGCGACGGCTGGGAGCACACCTATCACCCTCGTTATCCTACCCAGTATGCCAATACCGCCTATCAGTTGGGCATCAACTATCTGATCTATTCCATGACGCATTGATGTTGCGTCATGGGACGGATTACGGGTTCTGCGCTGCTCTCATGTCGGCACAGTAATCATCCTGCCTGAGCGCCGGGGTGAACCAGATGACATCATACGCGGCGACGTCCGAGAATTGTTGCAGATACGCCGTCGGTTCGTCGGATTCTGGATCCACCTCCAGAAAGGCCACACTTACTGATTGCCGCGACATGGGTCCTGGCAGGTAGTTGGGCACACCGAGATCGCGCCGGATATGATAATTGCCGGCCAGCAGGATGCGTTGGTCAAAGGTGTTGCGGCCTGACATCAGGACGTCGGCCATCTTCTGGTCACGGGCCTGCTGTACGCGCACCATGGCGGGAAACTGCTCAGCCGGCAGCAGGCCACAATGACTGCTGTCGATATCGCGTTCCAGTTGTGCCAGTTGTTGCGTATCCAGCAGCTGTGGCGCCGTCGGCGTGGCATCGCGATAGATTGCCATCACATCGGCGCTGTCGATATTGCCGGCGGCCAGACTTGCTCCGCGCTGCAGCGACAACGTGACTGCAGGTCCGTAAAACTGCCAGGGCCAGCCCTGTTCATCCCAGGCAAGATGGTCGGCCAGTTGCGCCGCCTGCAGGCCCTGGTAATTGGTCGCGAGCGCATCAATATGCGTTTGTTGTCGGCGCTCCATCATTTCCAACGCTATCAGGGATTTTTTGCCGGGTGAAAGCAGGCTGTCAAGCAGTGACAGGCGAAGCCGATGGTGATCCGGGTTGTCATGTTTTTCGCCCAGCAGCAGAACCGGGCTTTGCTGTAGCTGCGACAAAAGCTCATTGCGCGTAATGAATCGCTGCGCTGCGGTCAGCCAGATTTTGCCCGTGAGCGGATGATCCTGATGCAATGGACTTTCCCAGACAGGCTGCGAATCAGTTGGGGCCGCGCTCTTGGCGACAGCAGAAAGGCCGGTGCAGCTCAGCATCAGTATGAGCGTCAACAGTGTCAGGCAATCAGATGATTTTTTTCGGATAATCAATGTACTTAAGCTCCGCCTGCCCGAATTGGAGTTCGGACCACTGATCAACGGGCAGGCTCAGTTCCGCCACACAGCATGTTGGCATATTGTCGAGTCTGGCATCGCTGCAAAGCTCGTTAAAAAAGTCAGTCAGAGCCGGATTATGCCCCACCAGCATGACCGAATCGATATTGCCATCCTGCTGGCGAACAAGTTGCAGTAAATGACCGCTGCTGGCCAGATATATCTGGCGCTCAAAGTGAATGAGCTCTTTGGGAATGGACAGATGGTTGGCAAATATTTCGGCAGTTGAGGCGGTGCGCAGCGCCGGGCTGCACAGGATGCGTTGCGGATGCGTGCCGCGTTTGTCCAGGTTATCCGCCATCAAAGGCGCATCGTGACGGCCACGCTCATTGAGAGGACGGTCGATATCGCGCTGGGCCTGATCATTCCAGCTGGATTTAGCATGTCTAACCAGAATCAACGTCTTCATGATCTCTCCAGGCGCGGGGCGTCACGACGTCCTGCTGTGCGATGACCAAATGTACGGCATTCATTAGCCATGTATTGTACCTGCAATATGACGAGAAACATACCACAGGACCCAGCCTGCTATGGCCGGATCGGCGCTGGACTTTGTGGGCGTAATTGCTCAGAATTCAGTTTTCTCACGAGGACTGGAAGACAGTTCTTTCTCTGATATCGCTCACACACAAGGGGAGTTGAATGTTGGTATCGCTTAAACGTTCGCTGGGCATGATGGTCTTGCTGACCGCAGTGTCGATCAGTACGCAGTTGTCTGCACAGGATTGGGACCTGGCCACGGAACTGGAGTTGGGAGCAATATTTACCTCCGGTAACACGGATGATGAAAATATCCGCTTTCGAGGGCGCTTCGATGCCATTCGCGAAGACTGGGCATACCGCTTTTCCATGGACGGCTTTCGCTCGTCATCCGATGATGAATTGTCAGCACAGCGTCTCTACACGGTCGGCAGTGCGACCTACAGCTTCGATGCAGACAATTTTGTTCAGGGTCGGGTCGCTCATGAAGATGACCGGTTCAGTGGTTATGACAGCCAAACCGATGCCTCGGTGAGTTACGGTCAGGTTGTGTTGCGTGATATCGAAAGCATGTCATTAAGATATACTGTCGGTGCGGGTGTGCGGGTTTCAAGAGCTACCGATGAGACCGAAGACGATTTTGAAGAAGCGATTGTCCGTCTGTCCACCGACTACAGTTGGGATATTTCTGACAGCGCCCGGTTTATCCAGACTCTGGGTCTGGATGCCGGTGAGCGCTCCAGCATCGGTCGCTCCGAGTCGTCCATTGAGACCGACATCATGGAGAACCTGTCCATGAAGTTTACCGTCAACGTAAAGCACCAGACTGAAGTCCCCGAGGACCGGGAAAAGACCGATACCGAAGCATCCATAACGCTGCTGCTGCGCTTCTGACCTGGTCTTGTCAACCGCCCTGGCGAACGACAGGATGGCTCTCGAATAACAAATAACTGGTCAATAACGGGGCGAGACAATGCAATACGAGGCACCCACAAATCTGGCTGAGGTTGTTGCGCTGTTGGCATCCGCCGACGGACATGGCCGGGTCATGGCGGGTGGAACGGATCTGCTCGCCCGGTTTGCCACCGGATCCCATAGGCCGGCCTTATTGGTGGATCTGAAACACGTTGCCGAACTTATGGAAATCGAACAGCGTGGCGATGGCGGTTTTACGATAGGAGCTGCCGTTTGCGGTGCCGCGATCAGCGAACATGCTGGCTTGTGTTCTGCATGGCCGGGTGTCACTGAGGCCATGGATCTGATCGGGTCGGTGCAGATTCAGGGACGGGCATCCCTCGGCGGAAATCTTTGCAATGCGTCCCCGGCCGCTGATTCGGTGCCAGCGCTGATAGCGGCCGGTGCGACGTGCCGGATACTGGGTAGCCAGGGTGAACGGCAAGTGCCGGTTGCCGACGTTATTCTTTCTCCGGGCAAGACCTGCCTGGCGGGTGATGAATTCGTCGTCAGTTTTTATCTGCCACCACGAGCACCGAACAGCGGTGACGCCTATCTGCGTCTGATTCCCCGCAGCGAGATGGATATTGCGGTTGCCGGCGCAGCAGTTAACCTGACACTGGACGACACCGGGGTGGTGATCGCGGCGGCCATCGCGCTGGGGGCCGTGTCTCCAGTGCCGTTGCTGGTGCCGCGCGCGGCCGAGGTGATGTTGGGATGCAGACTGGATGAAGAAGTGATGAGGCGATTCAGGTCAGTAGTGTCGGCGTCGTGTCGCCCCATCAACGACAAACGGGGCACCATTGATTATCGCAATCACGTAGCTGGTGTACTGGCGGTTCGGGCTGCATTGATCGCCGCCAGACGCGCGGGGCAGGAGGACATATGAAGCAGCACATCTGCACGCATATTAATGGCGAAGCCACCGAGTTTCTGTGTGCGACCGAAGACACGCTGCTGCAAGTGTTGCGTGACAATCTCCGGCTCACCGGCACCAAGGAAGGGTGCGCCACCGGGGACTGCGGTGCCTGCAGTGTGGTGCTGGACAACAGACTGGTGTGCTCGTGTCTGGTACTGGCGGTAGAGGCGCAGCACAGCCGGATTGAGACGGTGGAGGGACTGGCAGATGGTGATACTCTGCATCCGCTGCAGCAGGCTTTTCTTGATCATGCGGCGCTGCAATGCGGCATCTGCACACCGGGATTTCTGGTTGCCGCCAAAGCGCTGCTTGACCGCAATCCGTCACCCAGCGAAAGCGAAGTCCGTTTCTGGGTCGCCGGCAATCTGTGCCGTTGTACGGGATATGACAAAATCGTCCGTGCAATCCTGGCTGCCGCTGACACGATGCGCAACACCAATAGTCGGACAACCGATGCCGGGGCGCAGCCATGAGCCGGACCCCTGAGAACTGGCGATCGGTCGGTACCCGGCCTGTTCGTCCCGATGGTATAGACAAGGTAACTGGCCGTGCTGTCTTCAGCGCCGATTTTAATCTGCCTGATGCCTTGCACGGCGCGGTGCTACGCAGTCCTTTTGCCCATGCCCGCATTCTGCGCCTTGATACCAGCCGAGCGATGGCGCTCGAGGGCGTAAAAGCGATAGTGACCGCCCGCGATCTGCCCTTGATACCGGCAGACCAGGCAACGACAGACGGCCAGCCTCCGGACTTTCGCGATATGTCAGCCAACATCCTGGCTCGCGACAAAGTCCTTTATGAAGGACACGCCATTGCCGCCATTGCCGCCGTGGATGCGCAGACGGCCGAGCATGCCCTGACACTGGTCGATGTCGAATACGAAGTATTACCTCATGTTATTGATGTGCAACAGGCGATGGAGCCGGACGCGCCGGTATTGCATGACAGCCTGGTCACCCAGGGCATTACCCCGGCGCCCTCACACCCGTCGAATATTGCCAGTCGTCACGAACAGGTTCACGGCGATGTCGAGCGAGGCTTTGCACAGGCAGATATCATTCTGACCGAGGAGTTCACCACGCAGCCTGTGCATCAGGGTTACATCGAACCGCACGCATGCATGGCACGGGTGGCCAGTGATGGACAGACTGACGTCTGGTGCAGCAGCCAGGGGCAGTTCATGGTGCGTGCCTATTGCGCGCGCCTGCTTGATATGCCGCTTTCACAGATTCGCGTGACGCCACTGGAGATCGGCGGCGGCTTTGGCGGTAAAACCACGGTGTATCTGGAGCCGCTGGCGATACTGCTGGCGCGCCGCAGCGGGCGGCCCGTGAAAATGCAGATGTCCCGGGCCGAAGTGTTCCGCGCCACCGGGCCGGCGTCGGGCAGCTATATCAGCATGAAAATCGGTGCGCTCAAGGACGGAACGCTGGTCGCTGCACAGGGCATTCTGTGTTATCAGGCGGGTGCATTTCCGGGCTCACCGGTACGTCTGGGGTGTATGACGGCATTTGCGCCCTATGATATTGCCAATGTCAAAATGATTGGTTATGACGTAGTAGTCAATCGTCCCAAAAGTGCCGCCTATCGTGCTCCGGGCGCGCCCATGGCATCGTTCGCGGCGGAAAGTCTCCTTGATATGCTGGCGCTGCGGCTGGATATGGATCCCATTGATTTACGTATCAGAAACGCTGCACGGCCGGGTACCCGGGCGGCATATGGCATCAGCTTCAAGGAAATCGGCTATCTGGAAACGTTGCAGGCAGCAAAGGCTCATCCGCATTATTCGGCCCCGTTGGCGCGGAACCAGGGGCGCGGCGTGGCTTCGGGGTTCTGGTTCAACATCGGGGGGCAGTCCAGCGCCGCCCTAACGCTGAATGAAGATGGTACCGTGATGGTTACCACCGCCAATCCTGATATCGGCGGTTCGCGTGCATCCATGGCACTGATGGCGGCTGAAGTACTGGAGATTGACGTCAGTCGGGTGCGTCCGGAGATCGCTGATACCAGTTCGATCGCGTACTCTGATCTTACCGGCGGCAGCCGGGTTACGTTTGCTGTCGGCATGGCCGTCACCCAGGCTGCCAGCGAACTGCTGGCCAAGCTGCGGGAACGCGCGGCGATGCTCTGGGACACTGCCGTTGATGAGGTGACCTGGCGTGACGGCTGCGCCCATGCCTGCGTCGACGGCAAGGATGTGCAGCTGTCGCTCGCCTCGCTGGCTGCGCAGGCAGGGAAAACCGGCGGACCGATAGCGGCGCATGTCAGTCTCAATGCCCAGGGTGCGGGCCCGGGTTTTGGTACGCACATCTGCGACGTTGAAGTTGACCCGGACACCGGCCGGGTCACTGTGCTGCGTTATACTGCGGTCCAGGACGTTGGCAAGGCAGTGCATCCTGCCTATGTCGAGGGGCAGTTACAGGGTGGTGCAGCACAGGGAATCGGCTGGGCTCTCAATGAAGCCTACCTGTACGACGACAATGGCGTTCAGTTGAACCCCGGTTTTCTTGACTACCGGATGCCGGTTGCCTCGGATCTGCCGATGATCGACACCGTGTTGGTAGAAGTGCCCAACCCGCGCCACCCGTTTGGTGTTCGCGGGGTCGGCGAAGTGCCAATTATTCCGCCGTTGGGCGCGGTTGCCAACGCAGTGTCCCGCGCCACAAACGCCCGGCATGCCGATCTGCCCATGTCGCCGCCAGTTGTGCTGAAAGCCATTCAGCGAGCTGCGCGCAAGCGCCGCTGACATACATCATCGGTTGTCTGGGCGGCGCGACCATTAGCGACTGACAGATTGACAACATTCGGTCAAAGTGACAGCATCCGTCCATCTATAATTATAGAACGGGTGTCAGTTGTGCATTCTCCTAAACGTAAACTATTTCTGGATCTGGTACGGGCGATATTCCGGCTGAATGGTCTGCTGCTGGCAGACGGTGACCGAATGGCGGAAGGTGTCGGCCTGACCAGTGCACGCTGGAAGGTGATCGGGATTGTGGCGCTGACTGGCGCGGGTGTCACCGTGCCCGGCATCGCGCGGGCGCTCGGGCAATCACGACAGGCAGTGCAACGGATCACCGACGTCATGCAGACGGACGGGCTGGTGCATTACGAACCCAACCCGCGACACAAACGCTCCTCGCTGGTACAACTGACTGATCATGGTCAGCAGGTTTACAACAAATTACGCTCGGTGCAGGACCCCTGGGCAATAGGTCATACCGAGGACACTTCCGTTGAAGAGCTGGAAAGTGCCTTGCGTCTGATGCAGCGCCTGATTAACCGAATGGAGTAGTGCTGTGAATTTGCCTCTGTACACGGCCAGTCAGGCCCGCGCCATTGACCAGCAACTGATCGCCGCCGGCACACCTGGTATCAGGCTCATGCAGCGCGCTGGCGAAGCAGCGTTGACCGCGCTGCGTCAGCGTTGGCCCCAGACGACGTCTGTCATCATCATTTGTGGTCGGGGCAATAACGGCGGTGATGGTCATGTGCTGGCCGGGCTGCTGTTGCAGACCGGCGCCCGAGTGCATGTGCTGCAGATCGGTGATATCACCGGGTTGAGTGGTGACGCTCGAGTGGCGGCTGATAATGCCGCAGCTCTGGGTGTCACAGCGAAGCCCTACCACGCACAGCAGCTGTCGGACCTGCTGAGCCAGCATGCGGCGGCGCGGGTCGTTATCGTTGATGCCATGCTGGGTACCGGGTTTCATGGCGCGTTGAGTGACGATTTTGCTGATGCGGCGGGGCAGATTAATGCCAGCGGTCAGCCCGTGCTGGCTATCGACATACCCAGCGGCCTGCATGCAGACACCGGCCATATAGACGGCACCGCTGTGAAAGCCGACGCGACCATAACCTTCATTGCCCGCAAGCGAGGCTTGTACACTGCCCATGGTCCTGACTACGCCGGAGAGATCATATTTGATGACTGTGGTGCCGGACCCCTGCCAGCCGGGTCAGGGCAGCCTGCAGTACGCGCCATCGATGCGGGCCTGTTGAAGGCCATGTTGCCGCCTCGATTACGGACAGCGCACAAGGGTCAGGCGGGCAGTGTTCTGGTAGTGGGCGGCGACACCGGCTTTGGCGGCGCCGCCATGATGGCCGCTGAAGCGGCTGCACGCTCGGGCGCCGGGACCGTCAGTCTACTGACCCGGCCTGCACATGTTGTTCCGATGCTGGCGCGGCGACCCGAAGTCATGGTTAGTGGTCTGGATGAATGGCTGGGGGATCCGGGCACAGCGGCCCGGCAGCTGGTTGAAAAAGCCAGCGTAGTGATCATAGGGCCAGGGTTGGGACAATCGGACTGGTCCAGACAGATACTACAAAACAGCATGATGTGGTCCGTGACTCTGGGTAAACCGCTGGTGCTTGATGCGGACGCGCTGAACCTGGCTGCGCAGGACAACAGGTTCTGGCGCGAAGCGGCGCCTCTGGCGCAGCGGCGTCGGTGGGTTATCACGCCGCATCCCGGTGAAGCGGCGAGACTGCTGGGAACTGATGCAGCCCGGATACAGGCTGATCGTTTTGTCGCCATTGCGGATCTGCAGGCCCACACCGGTACCCACTGTTTGCTGAAAGGCGCCGGTTCGCTGCTGGCGTTTGCACCGACAGACGAGGCAGACAGGCTGCCGCTGGACCTTTGTACGGAAGGCAATCCCGGCATGGCATCGGGTGGTATGGGCGACATTCTTACGGGTGTGATCGCGGCGTTGATCGCACAGGGACTGTCATCAGCGGACGCGCTGCGCTGTGCGGTCTGCGCCCATGGCGAAGCAGCAGATCAGGCGGCGAGGACTCTCGGTGAGCGCGGATTACTGGCCACGGACGTTCTTTCATTTTTGCCTCGGGTGTTGAATGCCAACAGCAAATAACGCACTTGCATATCGTTTGCCTGCCGAAGCGGATACCTGCAAGGTGGGTGCTTGCCTGGGCCAGGCGCTGGGGCGCGATGGCGCGGTCATTTTCCTGAACGGTGATCTGGGGGCTGGCAAAACGACGCTGAGTCGTGGCCTGATCCGTGGGCTGGGTTACCAGGGGGCGGTCAAAAGTCCGACCTACACGCTGGTGGAACCTTATGAATGTTTTGACTTTCCTCTCTATCACTTTGATCTGTATAGACTAACGGATCCAGAGGAGGTAGAATTTCTCGGCGTTGATGAATACTTCGTGCCGCCTGCCGTATGCCTGATCGAATGGCCGGGTCGGGGGCAGGGTTTTCTGCCAGCGCCGGACCTGCTCATACGGCTGGAAACAGTCGGTAAAGGCCGCTGTTTGAGTGTCGAGGCAGGCAGTGGCAGGGGCCATGAAATCGCTGATCGTTTACGGGTTTTACTGCAAGATGCTGGATTACAGGAATTGGCACCAAAAGCGTGACATTGCGTTCCGATCGGCGGCGGCCTGGCTATGCCTGTTAATATGTGCAGCTTTGCTGATGCCGGCTACCGTACTTGCCGGCGATATCCGCGACCTGCGGGTATGGCGCTCCCCCGATTACACGCGTGTTGTCATTGATCTGGGCAGCCGTGTCGAATACAGCGTATTTGTACTGGATAATCCCCACCGGGTAGTCATTGATGTCAACGATTCCCGCATGCTGGCTGACGTTGCCCGGGTAGATTTGGTTGACAGTCCGGTCAGGTCGGTGCGCAGTGCGGTGCGGAATCAGCGTGACACCCGCATCGTGCTCGACATGGACGGTCCGGTTAACCCCTCCAGCTTCACCTTGCCGCCCAACGATGAATTTGGCGATCGCCTGGTGGTAGATCTGTATGATCTGGGCGCCGAATCACCGGCCCGGCCTGCGGAAATTGCGCCAAGCAGCCCAGCCGAGCGACAAACCGTGTCCTCGTCCAGTCAACGCAATATCGTGGTGGCCATCGATGCCGGCCACGGGGGTGATGATCCGGGCGCCATCGGTTTTGACGGTCGCATTCGCGAAAAGGATGTTGCGCTGGCGATATCGCGGGCCGTGTTTGAGAGGTTGCGCGGTATTCCCGGCTACGAACCGGTAATGATCCGCCAGGGTGACTACTATGTGCGGCTGCAACAGAGGCCGCAGTTGGCCCGCCAGAACCGCGCCGACATTTTCCTCTCCATCCATGCCGACTCCTTCAGCACCTCACGCGCCGAAGGCGTGACGGTATACGCCCTGTCTCAGACCATTGCCGAAGACGAGAATATTCGTCGGGTCGCCGAAAAAGAGAACTCGGCGGATCTGTTGGGCGGGGTATCGGGTGATACCAGCCTGAAAAACTTCGAGGATGACCTGGCCTTGACCCTGCTCGATCTCTCCATGGCCTGGAGTATTGAGCAGAGCGTTGCCGCTGGTTCCTATATCCTCAACGCCATAGGGTCGGTTGCCAGACTGCGACGGGACGTGCCACAGCAAGGCAATCTTTGGGTACTGCGTTCGCCGGATATTCCGTCGCTGCTGATTGAAACCGGCTATCTCTCGAATCCGCGCGAGGCGCGGCTGCTGACCTCGGCCGACTATCAGCGTCGGCTGGCAGATGCCATCGTGCAGGGAGTGATGAATTATTTCTACGAGCGACCTCCCGAAGGAACCCTGGTAGCCTGGCAGAAAGCCAACAATCAGGGTCCGGACCGGCAATATGTGGTGCAGCGTGGCGACAGTCTGTCGCTGATTGCCCAGCGCCACAATGTCAACATGGCGCAGCTGCGCGCCGCCAATAACCTGCGAGGCGATATCGTGCAACTTGGTCAGACCCTGACCATACCCGGGGGCGGGCCAATGCCGGTGGTGTCCGCGCCACCAACGGTATCCGAGCACACCATTAGCCGGGGCGAGACGCTGTCGGGTATCGCCGAGCGCTATCGTGTGAGTTTGTCACGGCTGCGCGAGGCAAACGATCTGCGCAGTGATACAATCCGCATTGGTCAGGTTTTGCAGATTCCTGCCTTCTGACAGACCGGTGTGCCGCGTCTGTTCACGCACTAATTATTGCACTGCTTGCCGGTGCTGACACCGAACAGGTCTGCCCATGAAAAGAATTGCATTGCTCAGTCAGCGTCTGGCGAATCAGATAGCCGCCGGCGAAGTTGTTGAGCGGCCGGCCTCTGTGGTCAAGGAGTTGCTGGAGAACAGCGTAGACGCAGGTGCCTCGCGTATCGATGTCGAAGTCGAGCAGGGTGGCAGCAAGCTGATCCGCATCCGTGATGATGGTCAGGGCATTAACAAGGAAGACCTGGCACTTGCGCTCAGTCGTCACGCGACCAGCAAAATTGCCGACCTCGACGATCTGGAGAACATTGCCAGTCTGGGGTTCAGAGGCGAAGCACTGGCCAGTATCAGTTCAGTCTCCCGCTTGCTGCTGGCCTCGCGCTCTGTCGATGCCACGGAGACTGGTGGCTGGCAGGTAGAGGCCGCAGGCCAGGAGATGACCCCGACGCTCGCGCCGGCGGCACATCCACAGGGCACCACGGTTGAAGTGCGGGATCTGTTCTTCAACACGCCGGCACGCAAGAAATTTCTGCGCACGGAAAACACTGAGTTCGGGCGAATAGATGAAGTGGTCAAACGTCTGGCTCTGAGCCGGTTTGAGCTGGCATTTTCATTACGTCACAATCAGCGCACAGTGCATCAGCTGCAGGCGGCGCAGTCCATGCAGGAGAAGCAGCGGCGCATCGGGCTGGTCTGCGGGCCGGCATTTCTGGAACATGCTGTATATATTGATATCGAGGCCTCGGGTCTGCGGCTTTGGGGCTGGGTATGTTTGCCAACATTCTCGCGCAGCCAGCCTGACCTGCAATACTTCTACGTCAATGGCCGGGTTATTCGTGACAAACTGGTGTCTCATGCGGTTAAGCAGGCTTACCGCGATGTGCTGTTTCATGGCAGGCATCCGGCCTTTGTCCTGTACCTGGAGCTGCAGCCGGCACTGGTCGATGTCAATGTACACCCGACCAAACACGAGGTGCGCTTTCGCGACCAGCGGCTGGTACACGACTTCCTGTTCCGCTCGCTGCACAAGGCATTGGCCGATGTCAGACCCGCAGACCACATGGAGCCGGCGCTGGAAGCTGCCGGGATGGGCGCGGACGGTCAGCGCCGCGTGGAATCACCGGCGCAGCAGGTGCCATTGGGTCTGCGTCTGGACGAAAGCACGGGGGAACTGTACGCGCCGCCCGACGCATCCGGGGCCGCCCGATCCGCTGCTGCAACAGGGGGCTGGAGCGCCACCGCTGCCGGATCCGGGGGTGGCGATCGCGGCGGTTGGCGACCAGGCGCGTCGCCGGTTGCCAGTCTGGCAGAGCAGGCGGCGTTGTATCAGCGGCTGAGTGAGGATGCCGAGGTGCCGCCACTGGGTTATGCGCTGGCGCAACTGCATGGCGTCTATATCCTGGCACAGAATCAGAATGGCCTTATCGTGGTCGACATGCACGCAGCCCATGAACGCATCACCTATGAACATATGAAGACCGCCAGTGACAATCAGAGTATCAAGGCGCAGCCGTTGCTGGTCCCCATCTCCATTGCCGTCAGTCGGGCGGAGGCAGAATGCGCCGAGGCTCAGGCCGATGAGCTGGCGACGCTGGGGTTTGACATTGCCCGGGTTGCCGACGAGTCAGTGATTGTTCGTCAGGTGCCGAGTATTCTGGCACGGGCTGACATCGAGCAGCTGGTGCGGGATGTGCTGGCCGATGTGCGCGAGCACGGTCGCAGTGAGCGCATCAGTGCCTATCGCGACGAACTGCTGTCCACCATGGCCTGCCATGGTTCGGTGCGCGCCAATCGCCAGCTGAGCATTGCCGAGATGAATGCCCTGTTACGCGACATGGAGCGCACGGAGCGTAGCGGACAATGCAATCACGGGCGCCCCACCTGGGTGTATCAGAGCATGTCTGATCTGGACAAGCTCTTCCTGCGTGGTCAATGATGGAAGGTGCTCCGCAGCCGGAGAGGGAGTTGCAGTCATGGAGTTGATCGCGCAGCAGTGTCCGGCAGTCTGCCTGATGGGGCCAACTGCGTCGGGCAAAACCGCGCTGGCCATCGAGCTGGTGCAGCGGTATCCCTTCGACATCATCAACGTGGATTCCGCGCAGATATACCGCGACATGGACATTGGCACCGGCAAACCGGATGCCGCTACACTCCGTCGTGCACCTCATCGGTTGATCGATTTTCTGGATCCGGCGGAATCCTACTCGGCGGCCCGGTTTCGCACCGATGCCATTGCCGAAATGGCGGATGTGCGCCGGGCGGGGCGCATCCCCCTGCTGGTAGGCGGGACCATGCTGTACTTCAAGGCCCTGCGCGACGGCCTGGCAGTGCTGCCCGAGGCGGACCCCGGCATACGCGCGACCATCAGCACCACGGCTCAGGCTGAGGGCTGGCACGCCGTGCATGCGCGGCTGGCTGAGGTCGACCCGGAAGCTGCACGGCGCATCCACCCCAATGATCCGCAGCGTCTGCAGCGAGCCCTTGAAGTGTTTATGGTGACGGGCCGGTCTATGACGGAGCTGCAGGCCCGGAACCAAGCTGTCAACAACTTGTCAGAAGACCTGTTGTTTGTGTCAATCCAGCCGACAGAGCGCAGCGTACTACATGCAAGGATTGCGCAAAGATTCCGGCAAATGCTGGATGATGGTCTGGTCGATGAAGTACGCAGGCTCCACCAGCGGGGCGATCTGCATACTGGGCTGCCGTCGATCAGAAGCGTCGGATACCGGCAGGTTTGGCAGTATCTGGACGGTGAAATCAGCTTTGATGCCATGGTGGAAAGAGGTATCATTGCCACTCGACAGCTGGCTAAACGGCAGGTGACCTGGCTGAGAAGCTGGGACAAATTGCACAATTTCGACAGCGAAAGTCCGGAAACCATGGCTAAGGTCTTGAAATTGATCTACTCGACCTCCATATAAGCGCTACGGTCAGAATGGCCATTCGCTGAGATAGAGCGTTGCTGGACGGATCCAAACTGCTTTTTAACGTTTTTTTAGCTGAATTTTTTAAGGAGAATATCAATGTCAAAAGGGCATTCCCTACAAGACCCTTTCCTGAATGTGCTGCGGAAAGAGCGCATCCCGGTTTCCATCTACCTGGTCAGCGGTATCAAGCTGCAGGGGCAGATCGAGTCATTCGACCAGTTTGTCATTTTGTTGAAGAACGCGGTTAACCAGATGGTTTACAAGCACGCAATTTCCACTGTTGTTCCGGCGCGTACGGTGAAGATCCCGACCACGAACGGCGGTGAATTCACTCACGAAGACGATGAGTCTGCACCAGGTAATATGGCCTGAATCGAGGGCATGATTGTTTTTTGAGCGTCCCGAGGGTGGAGAATCCTCAATTCTTGTTCACATAGATCTCGATTCTGAGCGCGAACAGGAAGATCCCGTAGAATTTGAAGAATTGGTGCGCTCATCTGGCGCTGACCCGGCCGCCTTTATCAAGGGTAGCCGCAAGTCGCCGGACGCGCGCGTATTCGTCGGTTCGGGCAAGCTGGCAGAAATCGCTGCTGCCGTTCAGGAGCACCAGGCCGAGCTGGTTCTGTTCAACCATTCATTGTCTCCCAGTCAGGAGCGAAATCTCGAAAAAGAACTGCAATGCCGGGTGTTGGATCGAACCGGCCTGATTCTGGATATTTTTGCGCAACGCGCCCGCACCCATGAAGGCAAGTTGCAGGTTGAGCTGGCCATGCTGCAGCACACGGCAACACGCCTCAAGCGCGGCTGGACCCACCTTGACCGGCAAAAGGGTGGTGTCAATTTGCGCGGTGCGGGCGAGACCCAGCTTGAGATGGATCAGCGCATGATTCGTCAGCGCATCAAGCAAATCAATAAAAGTCTGGCCAAGGTGCGTGCCCAGCGCGAGCAGGGCCGTCGTTCCCGGAAGCGGGCCGAAACGCCCGTAGTGTCACTGGTGGGGTACACCAATGCCGGTAAATCGTCAGTTTTTAACACGCTGACCAGCGCCGGTATTTACGCCGCGGATCAGCTGTTTGCAACCCTGGACGCAACCTTGCGACGCATCCAGTTGCCTTCCTTCGGTGAGGCCGTACTGGTAGATACTGTCGGTTTCATCAGTCACCTGCCGCACAAACTGGTGCAGGCGTTCAGGGCGACACTGGAAGAAACCGTGCAGGCCGACTTGTTACTGCACGTGGTCGATGTCGCCAATGACGCGCATGACTACTATATTGAACAGGTCAATGAAGTGCTGACTGAAATCGGCGCTGATGATATTCCGTGTATTCAGGTGCTTAACAAGATCGATCTGGCGCAGGGATTTCAGCCCCGGGTAGACAGAGGCGAAGACGGCAAGCCCACCCGGGTCTGGGTGTCGGCAAAAACCGGCGCCGGCATGGACCTGCTACTGGCGGCCGTCAGCGAAATGCTGGGCGAGGATGTGGTCAGTCAGGCGCTGACCATCAGCCCGGACGAAGGTCGTCTGCGTGCCCGGCTGTACGCCCGGGGTGCGGTAACGACAGAAACCACTGGCGAGGATGGAAAGGTTGTCCTGCAGATCAAATTGCCGCGTCTGGATTTTGAGCGCCTGTTGCAGGAAGAGCGTCTGGATCAACACCGATAACTGTACCGCCGGCTCCTGAAAAGCTGGGTTAATGCGCAATTATTCGTTAAAATCATCCGGCATTCGCTGGGTACGGAGTAAACGATGGCTTGGAATGAACCTGGAAACAAAGGTAAAGACAATGACCCCTGGGGCAGTGGCGGCGGGGGTGGTCGACGTGGTGATGACCAGGGTCCGCCCGACATTGATGAGCTGATCAAGAACCTGAGCAAAAAATTCAACGGCCTGTTTGGCGGTAAGGGCGGCAGTGGCTCGTCCGGCGGTAGTGGTGGCAGTGCCGGCGCATCTGCCGGCTTGCTGGGCGGCCTGGTGGTGCTGGCGGCAGTGGTATGGGCGGCCATGGGCTTCTATACCGTCGACGAAGCGGAGCGCGGTGTGGTCATGCGTTTCGGTGAGCTGCGTGATGAAGTGGTGATGCCCGGCCTGCGCTGGAATCCGCCGCTGATCGATGATGTCCAGAAGGTCAACATCTCGCGCGTTAACACCCGGTCCTACTCCAATGACATGCTGACCACCGACGAGAATATCGTGACAGTGTCGCTGTCGGTGCAATACATCGTTGAAGATCCGATCGAGTATGTAGTGCGTGTACGTGACCCGCAAAGCGGCCTGGATCAGGCCGTGGAATCGGCGATCCGTCATGTGGTCGGTGGCACCACCATGGATCGCGTGCTGACCCAGGGCCGTGCCGATGTGGCAGCCGAAGTGCGTGAGCGTGCGCAGAGCTACATGGAGAATTATCAGACGGGCATTCTGGTGACCCAGGTCAACGTTGAGAACGCCCAGCCACCCGTGGCGGTCCAGGGTGCTTTCGACGACGTGATCCGGGCGCGTGAGGATGAGCAGCGAGTGCAGAACCAGGCACTGGCCTACGCCAACCGGGTCATCCCGGAAGCGCGTGGTGAAGCCCAGCGCATAATCGAACAGGCCAATGCCTACCGCGATGAGGTAGTGGCGCGAGCGGAAGGTGAAGCCTACCGTTTTGAGCAGCTTCTCACCGAATATGCGCTGTCGCCTGAAGTTACCCGGGAGCGTATCTACATTGATGCCATCCAGGACGTGTTGCGCAATTCAAGTAAGGTGCTGATTGATGTTGAAGGCGGCAATAACATGATGTTCCTGCCACTGGATCGCATGATGCAGCAGGCGGGCACGGGCGCCATGGGCAATGGTGTCACCAGCTTCCAACTGAACAACCAGCAGCTTCGCGAGCTTGCCGACCAGGTTAGCCGGGAACTTTCATCCCAGTCCACGACCGACCGGTCTCGTACGCAGATGCCGGCAAGGGGGCCTCGTTAATATGAAAAATTTAGTTGCAGGTGCAGTTTTATTTCTGATCGTCATTATTGGCGCCAATTCGATATTTGTGGTCAGGGAAACCGAACGTGCGGTGATGCTGCAATTCGGTAACATTGTCGAAACAGACATCCCGCCAGGTCTGCATTTCAAGATCCCCTATGTGAACTCGGTGCGCAAGTTTGATGCCCGTATCCTCACTGTGGATGCCACACCACAGCGCTACCTGACGCTGGAGCAGAAAGCCTTGCTGGTGGATTCCTATGCCATGTGGCGCATCATCGATGTCGAGCGTTTTTATACCGCGACCTCGGGCGATGAGTCGCGTGCCAACGCGCTGTTGGCGCAGCGGGTCAACGATGGCTTGCGTAACAAGTTTGGTGAGCGTGATCTGCAGGAAGTGGTATCCGGTCAGCGTGATGCGCTGATGAACGAGTTGACCACCGAACTCAATACCTATGTAGCGAACGAGTATGGCATTGAGGTCATAGACGTGCGGGTCAAGCGTATTGATCTGCCCGACGATGTTCGCTCCTCTGTGTACGAGCGTATGACGTCCGAGCGTCAGCGTGAAGCCCAGCAATTGCGATCACGCGGTAACGAGCTGGCTATTGGTATCGAAGCAGATGCCGATCGTCAGGAAGCCGTCCTGCTGGTGGAAGCGTATCGTGATTCAGAGCGCATCCGTGGTGAGGGTGATGCACGGGCAGCTGCCATCTATTCCGCAGCCTACACACAGGATCCGGAATTCTACTCATTCACCCGTAGCCTGAATTCGTATCGCGACACATTTTCGTCGAAGAGCGACGTGATGTTGCTGGATCCGGAAAGTGACTACTTCAAATATCTGCGCAGCGACGAGGCTCAGCCTCAGTAGGCGACCAAAGCCGGCGTTCAGCCGGCTTTCATTGGCAGCGGGCGCCCTTTTATAACGGCGTCCTCTGGCCAGGGCGCCTGAGAACGTCAGTAGACGCGGCCGGTTGATGCACCGCTGGGATCGCAAAGAGTTTCAGTAAAAAAGATTAGGCAGGAAGGGATACATGACACGCGCTGACCGCTGGCTGCTGCCGGAAGGGGTTGAAGAGGTTTTGCCTCCGCAGGCCCACAGACTGGAAACTTTGCGTCGCGAGATACTGGACCTGTATCGGGGCTGGGGCTATCAGTTGGTGATCACCCCGATGATCGAGTATCTCGATTCATTGCTGGTAGGTTCATCTCACGATCTGGATTTGCACACGTTCAAGATTACCGATCAGCTCAGCGGCAGGATGATGGGCGTACGTGCCGACATCACGCCTCAGGTCGCCCGCATTGATGCCCGCAATCTCCATCGTGACGGCCCGGCACGCCTGTGTTACGCCGACAGCGTGCTGCACACCCGTCCGCAAGGTTTGCTCAGTTCCCGTGTACCCATCAAGATTGGTGCCGAACTCTTTGGTCATGGTGGCGTTGCCTGTGATGTCGAGCTCATCCTGCTGATGACCGAGACCTTGCGTTTGGCCGGCATCCGTCCCGTTCATGTAGTATTGGGTCATGTCGGGATTTTCCGTGGTCTGGTTGCAGCCGCCGGGTTGAATGCCGAGGCAGAAACCGAGTTATTCGATCTGGTGCAGCGCAAGGCGCATGCCGAAACGGATAGCTGGCTCGATGCCAATGTTGGCGCGCCAGACATTCGTGAGCTGTTGCGTGGTCTCTCACAGCTCAGCGGCGGCATTGATGTTATGGCGCAGGCGAAGGCTATGCTGGCGTCAGGGCCGGCAAGTGTGCGTGATGCGCTGCTTGAGCTTCAGCAGATCAGTGATGCCCTGAGTCAGCGCGTCGGAGACGTCAGCCTTGGCTACGATTTGTCCGAGTTGCGCGGTTACCAGTACCACACCGGCACAGTGTTCGCTGCCTACACGCCAGCGCATGGCCGCGCGGTCGCCAAAGGCGGCCGTTATGACGAGATCGGCAAGGTGTTTGGTCGTGCCCGTCCGGCCTCCGGCTTTGATGCCGACCTGAAAATTCTGGCTCAGTTGAGCAACCGTGACTATCCATCGCCACGGATTGTGCTGGCGCCGGACCAGGCTGATGCCGGTCTGCAGGCGTTGATCTCGCAGTTGCGTAGCGATGGCAATATCGTCATTCAGCATCTGGAAAACGAGCCTGCCGACGACAAACTGATGCGCGAACTGCAGTGCAGTGCCCGTATCGTCGCCGATGACAAGCGGGGCTGGCGTGTCGTTGAATGGCCCGGCCAGTGAAATTGATAGTATTTTCTAGACACATTTATTCAAGCACAGAGTATGGAGAACATGGGTAAGAGCGTTGTTGTTTTGGGCACTCAATGGGGTGACGAGGGAAAGGGTAAAATCGTTGACCTGCTGACCGAACAGGCGGCGGTGGTGACCCGCTTTCAGGGCGGTCACAATGCCGGCCATACCCTGGTCATCGGTGGCAAAAAAACCGTCCTGCACCTGATTCCGTCGGGCATTCTGCGTGAGGGTGTCACCTGCATCATCGGCAACGGCGTTGTCGTCAGCCTGGAAGCCCTGATGAAAGAAATCGGTGAGCTTGAAGCACAGGGTATCCCCGTGCGCGAGCGGCTGAAAATCAGTGGTGCCAGCCCTATCATTCTGCCGTCACACGTGGCTCTGGATCAGGCGCGCGAAATCCGGCTGGGTGATGGCAAGAAAATCGGTACCACGGGTCGTGGTATCGGGCCTGCCTATGAAGACAAGGTGGCCCGTCGCGGTATTCGTATGGGGGAGCTCTTCAATCCCCAGCATCTGGCAGTCCGCCTGCAGGAAGTCATGGAATACCATAACTTCATGTTGACACATTATTACAAAGTAGACGCCGTTGATTTTGACAAAACCCTGGCCGATTGCCTGGCTTATGCCGAGCAGGTGCGGCCCATGCTGGCTGATACCGTGGAGCTCGTACATACTCACCGCAAGGCGGGTGACAATCTGATGTTTGAGGGTGCTCAAGGTTCCCTGCTGGATATCGACCACGGCACCTATCCGTTTGTTACCTCATCCAATACCACAGCCGGCGGTACTGCCACCGGCAGTGGTTACGGCCCGCTGTATCTGGATTATGTGCTGGGCATCACCAAGGCGTACACCACCCGTGTTGGGTCAGGGCCGTTCCCGACCGAGTTGTTTGACGAGGTGGGCGCACACCTGGCCAATGTCGGTATGGAAAAAGGCGCGACCACCGGACGCGCGCGACGTTGCGGCTGGTTTGACGCGGCAGCTGTAAAACTGGCCATACGCATTAACAGCGTGTCAGGTATCTGCCTGACCAAACTGGACGTGCTGGACGGCCTGGAAACCATCAAGGTCTGCACCGGCTATGAAACACCCGCAGAGGACGGTGACAGTGTGTCAGCGTGCATGACTGTAGACCGTTATGAGCGACTCAAACCGATTTACGTCGAGTTGCCTGGTTGGAGTGAATCCACTGTTGGAGCACGCTCGCTGGCCGAACTGCCCGACAATGCCCGGGCCTATATCCGCTATATCGAAGACATCATCGAGGCGCCGGTTGACATTATTTCCACCGGTCCTGACCGCGATGAGACAATCGTTCTGCGGCATCCCTTCGGCGGCTAGACATAGGCTCGATAGAATCTGTAGGGCCGCAGAATAAGTCTGGAACATGACATGGATTTATTGGCCATCAACAGTTTTTTCCTGATCGGCGCCCTGCTGGTAGGGTTCAGTGTGTTGTTTAGCGCTGTTTCTTCCCGGCTGGGTGTGCCGATTCTGCTGATATTTCTTGGCGTCGGTATTCTGGCCGGTGAGGAAGGTATCGGCGGCATCCTGTTCAATGATTACTCCCTCGCATTTTTTGCCAGTAACCTGGCATTGGCTATCATACTGTTTGACGGCGGCATGCGGACGCGTGTTGCGAGCTTCAAGGTGGCTCTGTGGCCGGCCTTGTCGCTGGCGACTTTTGGCGTTGTTATCACCGCCGGCCTGACCGGCGTGGTGGCGGCCTGGCTGTTCGGTCTGAATCTGTTGCAAGGCTTGCTGATTGGTGCCATTGTCGGGTCTACCGATGCGGCGGCAGTGTTTTCGCTGTTGGGCGGTCGACATATCAATGAACGGGTCCGCGCGACACTGGAGATTGAATCGGGCAGCAACGACCCGATGGCAATTTTCCTGACTGTGACGTTGATCGATATTCTGGCCACGGCGCAAGGGGAAGGCGACAACTCTGCCCTTAGTTTCATCATCAGTCTGGTGCGGCAGTTCGGCCTGGGCGTTGTCCTGGGCGGTGCCGGCGGTTGGCTGTTACTGCAGCTGATCAATCGCAGCACGCTGGCCAATGGCCTGTATCCATTGTTGGCCGTGAGCGGTGGTCTTTTTCTGTTCGCCCTCACCGCCTATGCGGGGGGCAGCGGGTTCCTGGCTATCTACCTGTGTGGTGTATTCCTGGGTAACAGGCCGTTGCGCAGTCGCACCTCTATTCTAAGTGTGCTCGATGGTCTGGCCTGGCTAAGCCAGATCGGCATGTTCCTGGTGTTGGGCCTGTTGCTGACACCCAGCGAGCTATTGCCGATTGCCGTCCCGGGTCTGCTATTGGCGCTATGGATGATCCTGGTTGCACGCCCACTGGCGGTTTTTGTCAGTCTGGCACCTTTTAGCCGTTTCCGGATGCGTGAGCGCTGGTACCTGTCCTGGCTGGGTCTGCGCGGCGCCGTGCCCATCATTCTGGCAGTGTTCCCGGTCATGGCGGGTTTGCCCGATTCCCAGCTGTATTTTAATCTGGCGTTCTTTGTAGTGCTGGTGTCATTGCTCGTCCAGGGCACGTCCATTCCGTTGGTTACGCGCCTCGCTAAAGTGCAGGTGCCATCACAGCCCATGCCAATATCACGGGCCGGGCTGGAGATCCATCACACCAGTGAATGGGAGTTGTTTGTGTATCGCCTGGGTGCCGAGAAGTGGTGTATCGGACGGGAGCTCAGGCGTTTGAAAATGCCCGACGGAACCCGTATTGCAGCCTTGTTCCGGGGCCGCGAATTGCTGCATCCGACGGGCAGCACGCGGTTGCTGGCGGATGACATTCTGTGCATCATTGCGCACGAACACGACCTGCCGGCCCTGGGTAAGCTGTTCAGTGTGGCACCGTCCAGTGGCATGGACGATTGGTTCTTCGGCGACTTCATTCTCGACGCCTCTGCCAGTATTGCCGATCTGGCGCCAGTCTATGGCCTGCATCCCGATCCATCGGTCAGTGGACTGAGCATCGGGGACTTTCTGAACCAGCGTATGGGCGGCAAGCCGGTCCTCGGTGACCAGCTTGAATGGCAGGGTTTTATATGGACCATCGCCGCCATCGAAGAGGGTAAGGTCAAGCGCATCGGTCTCAAGCTGGCGCAGTAACACCCTGCAGATTCGTGTAAACTGCCAGTAAATCCGACATCAACAGGCAATAACAACAGGAGAGTAAAAATGCCTCTATCACGATTACATCATACTGTTCGTCAATGGGCTCTGGCCGGTGCGCTGCTGGGCAGTGCCAGCCTGGCCATGGCGCAGAACGAACCGCCCAGCGAGCCACCCGCTGACTGGGGGCCGGTATCCGCGTCCATGGTGGAGATAGAATATCCCTATCCGGTCGACTACATGCCGGTCACGCATTTTGGTCAGGACGGCCTCAAGGCGTATATGGATGTTGCGCCCACCGGTCCCGCCAATGGCCAGACCGTCATGCTGTTTCACGGCATGAACTTCGCCGGCATCGGTTTTGCCCCGACCATTGAGGCGCTGTCGGCGGCCGGATTCCGCGTTGTCGTACCGGATCGCATCGGCTACGGCCGTTCATCAAAAATGGACATTCCTTACAATCTGCACATTTTTGCCTCAGATGCCAAAAAATTGCTGGACCACCTGGGCATTGATCAGACCGCGATAGTAGGCCACTCCATGGGCGGCATGCTGGCAGCGCGATTCGCCATGACCTATCCCGACACCACGACACATGTGGTGTTTGTAAACCAGATCGGCATGAGTGACCAGCGTCAGAATCGCCCCTGGCGCGACATCGAAGAAGCGGCACACAGCGTGCGCGAGAACACCAGTTATCAATCGATCCTGGCCAACCACATGCGGTATTACAATACCGAAATCAAACCGGAGTACCTGGAGTTTGTGCGTTACCAGTACGGTCAGACACTGACCTCGGAATGGCCTCTGTTGGCGAGGATCCGGGCCTGGCAGCAAGCCATTCTGTATTTCGATCCGGTCGTTTACGACTGGCAGCACATTGATACCAAGGCGCTGGTGCTGGGCGGAGCAGATGACCGGCTGACCAATGATTTTGCCGGTCAGGCACGCATGGTGGCGGAGACACTGCAGAATGCCGAGCTGAACCTGTATCCTGGCATTGGTCACAATCCACATTTCGAAAACCCGGAGCAATACCACGCGGATCTGATTGAATTCCTGCGTTCTGATCCGGATGAGCCCGCCAGTTCGGACTGGTGAACCTGGGGCTGAGCCCAGGTTGGCAGTGCCGATTTATCAGTTGGCATTGCAGCTGGCATAAGCGTTAAAATAGCCCGAACGGCTGTTCGGTCGCATTATCGCCCTCTTGAGGGCGATAATTTTTTAACGCTCGGCCACGTTCACTTCGCCACGGAACAGGAATGACCTCAATGTCAGAAGACTCTTTCAAGGACAGTGCGCTCCGTTATCACTCGGAGCCTACTCCCGGCAAACTGGCCATCCGGCCTACCAAACCTCTCGCCAACAACCGTGATCTGTCCAGGGCGTATTCCCCCGGCGTGGCCTTTGCGTGCGAAGCGATTGCAGAGAATCCAAAAGAAGCAGCCAACCTGACCGCACGCGGGAATCTGGTGGCGGTGATCACCAATGGCACGGCCGTTCTGGGTCTGGGCAACATCGGCCCGCTCGCCGCCAAGCCGGTGATGGAAGGCAAGGCCGTATTGTTCAAGAAGTTCGCGGACATTGATGTCTTTGACATCGAAATCAATGAAACCGATGTCGACAAGCTGGTCGATATTATTGCCTCGCTGGAGCCAACTTTCGGCGGCATTAATCTTGAGGATATCAAGGCGCCAGAATGTTTTCTGGTGGAGCGGCGTCTGCGCGACATCATGAACATCCCGGTATTCCATGACGATCAGCACGGTACTGCCATCGTGGCAGCTGCGGCGGTCTACAATGGCCTGCGTATCGTCAACAAGAAATTTGAAGATATCAAACTGGTAGCTTCCGGTGCGGGTGCTGCGAGCATTGCCTGTGTGGAGTTGCTGCTCAGCATGGGTGTGAAAAAAGAAAACGTACGCATGCTGGACCGTAACGGTGTCATCTACAAAGGCCGGCAGCAGGGCATGAATCCCTGGAAGGAGCAGTTTGCGGTCGATACGTCGGATCGCACTATCGAAGATGCGATCGTAGACGCCGACCTGTTTCTGGGCTTGTCAGGGCCAGGTGTCCTCAATGGCGCCATGGTCAAGACCATGGCGCGGGATCCATTGATTCTGGCGATGTCAAACCCGATCCCGGAAATCATGCCGGAGGAGGCGCGCGCTGCGCGTCCCGATGCCATCCTGGCGACTGGCCGATCAGACTATCCCAACCAGGTAAACAATGTCCTGTGCTTCCCGTTCATTTTCCGTGGTGCACTGGACTGTGGTGCCACCCATATCAACGATGAAATGAAGCGTGCCTGTGTGCGTGCCATCGCTGACCTGGCAACCCGGGAAGTGTCCGAAACCGTGGCCAAGGCCTATATCGGCGAGGACCTGAAGTTCGGGCGTGAGTATCTGATTCCCAAGCCGTTTGATCCGCGGCTTATCGAAGAAGTGCCACTGGCCGTTGTCAAAGCGGCCATGGCCAGTGGCGCAGCAACGCGTCAGATTGACGATCTGGATGCCTATCGCAACAAACTGAGTGCTTACGTCAATAGCAGTCGTCTGTTTATGCAGCCATCTATTGATCTGGCAGCCAAGCATCCAGCACGTATTGTGTATGCTGAGGGCGAAAATGAAGATGTACTGCTGGCGATGCAGGCGGTGGTTGACGAAGGTGTGGCCAAACCTATCCTGATCGGACGACCGCAGATCATTGATGCCAAGATCGAAAAGATGGGACTGCGTCTGGTGCCAGGTACCGATTTTGATGTCTTTAATTCGGAAGAGGCAGATATCCATAAGAAATACTGGCAGTTCTATCACCACCATGTCGGGCGCTCCGGCGTGTCAGTCGATGCCGCCAAGACAGCGGTGCATAGCAATACCACGGTACTGGCGGCGCTGATGGTGGCCATGGGGGAAGCCGATGGCATGGTTTGTGGCAAGGTGGGGCGTTTCGATGCCCACCTTAAAGATATTCGCCCCATCATCCGTTCTACTAAACCAGGCGGCAGATTGTCCTCTGTTTGTGTGCTGTTGATGGATGATGGCCCGCTGTTTCTGACCGATCCTTTTGTTAATGTCAATCCCAATGAGGATGAAATTGTAGATATCGCCAAGGATGCGATCCACTTTGTCCAGCAGTCGTTTGACATTGAGCCGGTGGTAGCATTCCTGTCGCATTCCAACTTCGGTACCTATGAGGACGAGTCAGCATTAAAAATGAAAACAGCGGCCCATCGTCTGCGCAACCAAATGCCCGATGTTCAGATTGATGGTGAAATGCATGCGCTGACCGCCCTCAACCCGGAGCTGCGTGCCACCGTATTTGAGGGCTCAACGATCAAGGGGCGCGCCAATGTGCTGGTAATGCCGAATATGGACACGGCCAGCATTGCTCTGGGTCTTTTGCGCTCATTCACCAACGGTCGCCTGATTGGCCCGTTCCTTTGTGGCCTGGAAAAACCGGCGCATATTCTGATTCCGTCGGTCTCTGGTCGCGGTATCCTGAATCTGACTGCCCTGGCTTCGGCAGGCATCTATCAGCATAAACAAAATCTGTAACGCAAGGTTTCTGGTATTCGGTTTTCGGGAGCACCCAGATGTTGGCAGACAAACCAGCGCGGTTTTTAATCGTTGGCAATATGGCATGGGCGTTGTTTTTGTCTGCCGGTGCCAGCGCTGAGAGTCCCTGGCGGGATCCACATCCGCAACGTCTTGATGGCTTTGTCGAAGGGCGTGAGTTTCTGTATAACGGCGCCAGTTTTATCAATCGCTTCAGCTATCGCCAACTGTCCGATGTGCCGGCACCCGGCGAGGACGGTCTGTCGGGTACAGGTGGCAGCATCTCCGGTGATGAGCTGTATCTGGAAACGAATCTGCAGAAAACGCTTTATTTTGACGACGATCGTTATGGCATTATTGCGCGGGTGCAGCGTCGTGAAGACTTTGATGGACGGTTTGACCGGCAGTTGCTTGGCGTTGTCCGGCGGTTTGGTAGTGACTGGCAAGCTGTTTTTTCGGCCGACGTGTCTGGCGACAAAGGCGAGGTAGATTTTCAGTACGAGGCGACCTGGCACCCTGACGAAAGTCGCACGCTTAGGCTAGCCCTGATACAGGTTGACCGTCTTTATAACAACAAAGGTAACAGCGACAACAAGTATCAGCGTACACCCGTGACGCTGTTTGCGCATTATCAGCAGCAACTGGCGTCGGGGCTGGGGTGGGATCTTGCTGTCAATTATTCACCTCACGCGCAATATGAGGATCATGGCAATGATCTCTATATTCGCGGCGATCAGCTGCGCATTGCAGGCTCTGTGCGGGTCGATGTTACCAACGGCTGGCAGGCCGGCCTGTCCTTTAAAATGGAGAGTACCGGAAGGGAATTTCGCGCGCTGACGTCGGGTGACAGCGCCCGCCGGGATATCTTTGATCGTGAAATGCACAGCTTCACCTTATCTGTCAGATCTGGCGCTGCGTCAGAGATGCATGGCGGGGTGCATTATCTGGCGCTGGATGAACAGGGATGGTTTGGAAGTAATCTGGCGAGCTCGGGGTTCCACAAGCGCGAGGAGGTGCTATTGTTTGCCGGCATGACATTGGCGCGCAGCGCATCCAGCTGGTGGGAGCCGACACTGAGCATCGGCGCTATTGACGTCGACAGGCAGTTGGAGCAGCAACCGTGGGAAAATCGTCGGGACGACGAATGGCTGGCGCGCCTGACCCTGCCCTGGCGCTATGTTGTCAACCAGCAAAGCGGTGCCATCCTGACACTGAACCCGACGCTGGATCTTGATTCCCTGAAATTCGGTGGCGGCAATATCCAGCTGCACTGGCCGTTCTAGGGTTCCTCAGGGGCGTTCCACGATGGCCGCAACCCCCATTCCACCAGCAGTGCATATTGATATCAGCCCACGACCGCTGCCTTTCTCTTCCAGAATCGCGGCCAGGGAGCCCAGAATACGTGCGCCGGTCGCAGCAAAGGGATGGCCAAAGGCCAGTGACCCGCCTTTGATGTTCATTTTGTCGCGGTCAATCGGTCCCAGAGCCTGAGACAAGCCCAGTTTGTTACGGCAAAAAGCATCATCCTCCCAGGCTTTCAGCGTACACAGCGCCTGTGCTGCAAATGCTTCGTGTATCTCGTAGCAGTCAAAGTCCTGCAGCGTCAGTGTATGTTGTTGCAGCAGTTCGCTGACGGCAACCGTGGGCGCCATCAGCAATCCCTCGCCGTGTACAAAATCAATGGCGCTACTGCGCCCGCCGTTCAGGTACGCCTGAATGGGCAGGTTGTTGGCACGTGCATAATCCTCACTGCACAGCAGCACCGCCGCCGCACCGTCGGTCAAGGGCGTACTGTTGCCCGCGCTCAGTGTGCCATTATCCCGGTCGAACGCGGGCTTGAGTGACGCCAGTTTGTCCAGGCTGCTGTCAGCACGGATGTTGTTGTCGCGGCTGACGCCCTGATAGGGAGATACCAGATCGTCGAAGAAACCGGATTCATAGGCTGCGGCCGCTTTCTGGTGGCTTTCCAGCGCCAGCTGATCCTGATCCTGACGGCTGATGTCCCACTCCTGTGCCATCAGCTCGCAGTGCTGACCCATGGAGCTGTCTCTTATACACATCTCCGAGCCCACGAGACAGGCAGAAATCTC
>OLID01000119.1_pt1 | contig 46456 bp, 42 predicted proteins | sample 1609361 | NCBI WGS metagenome assembly OLID01 (sample SAMN05416778, study PRJEB24817) | seawater metagenome | isolation source: Sea water | place: Canada:Atlantic | collected 2013-07
AGTGAAATGGCAGCCAGCAGCGCGCCGCCACCAAAATACGTCACAAAACTGTCCAGCTCACGTTGTGTGCAGAAGGTTGCCCAGGAAGATCTGGAAGAGATCAGCGCGCCCAGGGGTATGGAGAGACCCGCCAGCAGCGCCAGTACCAGAGCTATTTCCAGCGATATCATCCGTGTGCCACCTCGTTACTGTTGCGTGCTCAATTGACCGTAACACTCGACGCGGTTGCGGCCGGCCGCTTTGGCTGCATACAAAGCCTGATCAGCGTGATCGAATCCGATAAAGCTGTCTATGCGCTGAAAAACATGGCTACTACAATAATATCATAATGCCCATTCGCGATTTGACAAGCCATTCTATATTTGGCAGCATTTTTACTCACGAAGCTGATCAAAGGGCTTTGTTCATCCCTTCGTCGGCTTCTGACATATTCACACATACACTCGAATTAAGGAGCCGACCATGACTAGCATGAAGCTACTGGCGTCCTTAGGCGCCGCAATTTTTTCTGTATCCACCGTTGCACAGACACAGTCTCCATATCTGCAACCCGACGACACCTGGATCAGTCTCAGTGGCACGGTCGAGTCAGTCCATGAGGACGCATTCCTGCTGGATTACGGACGCGGGTCCGTCACGGTGGAAATGGACGACGGTGATCGTGACGCAGATGCTTACGCGCTTCTCAAAGGCGACAACGTGGTTGTCAATGGCTTAATTGACGATGATTTTTTCGAAATGACTACCATTGAAGCCAGCAGTGTCTATGTGGAATCCATCAGCGCCTATTTCTACGCCAGCGCAATGGATGAAGAGTCCATGCCGATAGTCTATGACCCGATTGTTACCGTGCATGGCCCACTTGTAGTGGGCAATACTACGCTGCAGGGTACGATCACCTCGGTCGACCCTGATGCGCAGGAGCTCACACTGAATACCGGTGCGACAATGCTGACCGTCGAGGTGGACGACCTGGGATATAACCCGCTGGACAATGAAGGCTATCTGCAGCTGGACCCTCAGGATGTGGTCACCTTGCGCGGTTCAATATCACAGGACCTGTTTGACGGTCGTGTGTTTGAGGCCGACGATATTATCAGCGTCAATTCATAATCCTGAGCGAGGTCAACCCGGTGCTTTATCTGCACCGGGTTTGGCTCGGGGACTTGCTGAGTTTCGCTTTTTGGTGCGGCGTCGCAAAGTCAGATTATTCCGAACGCAGCGACTTGACCGGATCTGAGGTCGCCGTTCTGACGCACTGCGCCGCCACCGTCAGGATGGACAGTATGATGGTACCGGCAATAACCAGCACAAAAACCCAGAGGCTCAAATTCGCTGGTGCTGAGAACTGTTGGAAGTAGTAGGAGGTTGCCAGGTACGCCAGACCACTGGCCAACACACAGGCAAGCAAAACTGGCTTGATGAAATCGAGCGTCAGCAGTTCAACAATCGAGCGCGCCGACGCACCCAGCACTTTGCGTACACCAATTTCCTTGGTGCGGCGTTCGGTTGAATAGAAGGCTAAGGCGTATAAACCCAGTGCCGCAATCACAATCGTTATAAATGCAGCAAACTGGGCCGCGCGATTGATGCTGTTGGTCTCCTCATAAATCTGCTGATTGAACGTCTGCTCATAGAACTCACGATTGATGGGCGCGTCGGGACGGTGTCTGGCCCAGACCGTGTCGATGTGATTTAGCGCGCTGGCGCGCTGTAACGGGTCAATTCTCACCAGCAAAGCATTCATTGGCTGGCGAGTAGCACGCAGAATCGCGGTCGACCGCATGGTGTCTTCCATGCCGCCGGACAGCCTGAAGTCGTTGACAACACCCACCACCCGGAAATTCAGATCGTTAATGATCAACACTTCGTCGATGGCCTCGTCAACACTGCCGAGTCCAAATTTTTCCACCGCTGCCGGTGTCACCAGAATCCCAAACGTCTGCTCATTCTCAGGCTGGCCATTGGGCAGATAGTCTGCCGGAAAGTCCTGTGAAAAGTTGCGGCCCGCCAGGATCTGTAGTTGCAGAGCATCAACGTAATTCTCGTCCACGCCCAGATGACTGACCGCCTGCGCTTGCTCAATGGGCTGGCTTGAGTGCCGCCAGGGATTAAACCCACCATTGTAGGGAGGTGCACTCTGGGCCTTGCCCAGGGTCGTGATACCCGGATGTTGTCGCAGTTCGTCGACCAGGGCATCGTAGTTGAACTGCTCGGGATTTCTCGGGTTATACATGGCGTCGAGCACCACCAGATTACCGCGGTTGAACCCAATATCAATTTCATTCAGGTATCGCACCTGCACGCTAATACCGATGGCGAGAATGACCAGTATCACGGCAAAGGTGAACTGAATCACCGTCAGCCCCGAACGCACCAGTCGACTGCCTCTACCGCCGTCCCGTTTGCCGCTTATCGCATCTGTTGGTGCAAATCGGGACATGCGCAACGCCGGTACCAGGCCTGACAGAAAACCGGTCAACAAAACGAACAGCATAATGATGAATGCCTGCGAAGAGCTAAACATGCTTGAGAAAGTGAAGGCCGTGCCAGTCAGCGCGTTATAGGGACCTATGGCCAGATAGATTACCGGCAATGCGACAACCAGCGCCAGTAGGGTCAACAGCATGGACTCCACCAGAAATTGCGTCAGCAGGTCGGTCCGGGTCGCTCCCAGGGTTTTACGCACGCCGGTCTCTTTACCCCGCTGCTGCATTTGCGCCAGTGACAGGTTGGCAAAGTTGATACAGGAGCTCAACAGGATCAGTGCGGCAAAGGTGACCAGACCGCCTAGCACCAGCGTGCGACTATAGTCGGCAACCGCGAAGCCCTGGCGCGGCGACAACTGCAGGTCCGCCAGCGGCTCAAGGTCCAGCGTAATATCAACACGTTGTACAAAGTCCCGCTGCGTATCGGGGACATTGCGTTCGACAAAATTTGGGAAGTCGGCACGTATGGCCTCAACTGAAGCGGGATCCGGTATGACTACATACGCCATGGTGCCACCGAAAGCAGCCCAGGCCGAGCTGTTCATAAAGCTTTCCCCGGCAATCTGTTGGCCGGTCGGACTGCCTATCATGATTTCGATATCGATATGGGTATTAGGGGGCAGGTCTCTTATCACACCCGTCACCCGTAGATCAGCCAGATTGTCGATGGTCAATACTTTGCCCATCGGGTCTTCCTGGCCAAAGTACTTACGCGCAGTGCTTTGCGTCATAACAATCGTATTAGGCTCGAGCAGTGCCGTCTCTGAATCGCCCTGAATAAATTCGAACGTCAGAACCTTCAGAAATTCTGGCGTTACCCACCAGTACTCGTTGGTTGCCGACACATCGCCATAGGAAAACAGGCCACTGCCTTGATTTATCTTCGCCGCCTCTTCTATCTGGCCGTAATCCTGTACCAGCGGATTAAATATACCCTCGGCGATCAAACTGGAATCAATGCGCTGACCTGAGGTCGAGGTCAGGCTGGTCACCACCCGATAGATATTTTCATAGTCGTCAAAATGTTTGTCATAGCTGTTGGTGTACTGCACATGCATCAGCACCAGTATGCTGCAGATCAGCCCCAGGCTGAGGCTGAGTACCTTGATGGCAGTAAAGCCGGGCTGCTTGCGCAGATTGCGTAACGCAATGATCAGATAGTTCAGGAACACGGTGGATACCCCGCTGGGAGAATGGAACCGGCTGCTTGCAGATTACAGAACGGCGTCTGCATCGGCTTTTGCATTGGCGTCGACAATCTGGCCGTCGAGCAAACGTACCACACGTGTGCCATAGGCGGCGTAGTGCTCCGAGTGTGTGACCATGATGACGGTGGCGCCTTCCTGGTTCAGCTCCTTGAGCAGCGCCATGACTTCGTCGCCATTTTTGGTATCCAGGTTACCGGTCGGTTCGTCAGCCAGCAGCACCTTGGGATTACTGACGATGGCGCGGGCGATTGCCACCCGCTGCTGTTGTCCGCCGGACAGTTGCTGAGGGTAGTGTTTACTGCGGTGATCGATAGCCACACGCTTGAGCACGGTGTCCACACGCGCCTTGCGCTCGGCGGCCGGCACCTTCTGATATAACAGCGCCAGGTCTACGTTTTGCGCCACAGTGAGCTCATCGATCAGGTTGAAACTCTGAAAGATCACGCCGATATTGGCTTTACGAATACTGGCACGTTGCGATTCGTTGTAACCGGCCAGGTCTTCGCCGTTAAAGTAATAGTGTCCGCTGCTAGGGGTATCAAGCAACCCGAGCACATTCAACAGGGTGGACTTGCCACAGCCGGACGGGCCCATGATGGAGACAAACTCGCCTTTTTCCACCGTCAGGCTGATGTCATCCAGTGCTGCGGTTTCAATGTCTTCGGTTCGATGTACCTTGCAAATGTTCTCGAGTTTTATCATTGTCTGCATTCCCTGGTGTCACGCTTTAGTTATTGACTTAGCTGCACACGGTCGGCGTCGGCAATGCTGCCATAGCCGGAGGTAATTACCCGCTCGCCCGCGCTCAGGCCGTCCCTTACTTCGATAAATCGATTATTGCGTCGACCTACACTGATGTCCCGGCGATAGGCGTTCTCTCCGGTGTTGTCCAGCACAAAGACCCAGTTGCCACCGGTCTCCTGCACAAAGCTGCCAACCGGGAGCAACAGAGTTTCTTCCGGGCTGCCCAGCACCAGCTCCAGCGGCAGGGTCTGACCACGGCGCAGATTCTCTGGAACATCGGCATCAAAAATCAGATCAATCGTGAACAGGCCAGTGGTAATCTCCGGGTAGACCTTGTCAATCACCACGCTGTAATTATTGTCGGCCAGGGAGAAACGCGCACTTTGTCCAGGCGCCACACGTGACACGTAGAACTCATCCACCTGCGCCGCGATCTTATACTGGTTGACCACATCAATCTGACCAAGACGTTCACCAGTGGTTTTACTTTCACCAATCTGCACGGGCATCGATGTCAGTTGCCCGGTGATGGGCGCGCGCACCAGCAGGCTTTCAAAGCTGCTTTGAGCGAGGGTCAGGTTTTCTTCCAGCTTCTCGATCTGCCGGGCTATCCGCAACTGGCGATCCTGACGAATGCGCTCCTCCAGTGCCTGACGAGCTTCGGAGTTAGCGAGCAGGCGCCTGTTAAACTCAAGGTCATCAACAATGACATCAAACTCTTCCTGCGAAATCAGCCGATCATTCACCAACTCCTGCTGCCGGCGCATCTGGCGCTCCAGGGTGACGATACGGTATTCCAGATTAATGATCTCCCGCTCGGTGTTGAGCTGGGTGGTCTCGAGGCCGTTGGCAATATTGGTGAGGTTATTAAGCTGTTCGGTGATGGCAGTGTCGTTTCTGGCGACATCCAGACGTAGGGAGGTGTTGCTTAGCTGCAGCAAAGGCTGCCCGGCCTCCACGAACGCCCCTTCCTCGACAAAGATGCGTTCTACGACCCCGCCGTTGACGGCGTCCAGAAACACGCTGTTCAGTGGTTGAACGGTACCTCGAACGGACACCACATCTTCCAACGTGCCCATTTGCACATTGCTGATGATCAACTGATTAAGGGGAACACGTGCGGTGCGGATTGAAGCATTGCTAATCGCCTGGTACACAAACCAGATCACGGCGCAGACAACAACAAACGCTATTGCCCACTGCCACCATGGTCGGCCCTGCTTCTGGATAACCTTATCCATCGCCATATTGCTATTCCATTATTCTTGTTTTGTGCTGTCTGTTACAGCACGGCTAACGATAATTCAATTATCAGGCGAGCTCAACCTTGAGTGTTAAATTTTTAACATTTCTGAACAGCCCATTTACCTGTCAATTGTCCGAGCAATTTCCAGGCCAACGACTCACAGCCATATAAATCAACATGTTAGGGAAAGATAAAAAAAATAAGGGAATAAGATTAACAAAAGCGCACAACTAGTAGCGAAAATGGAAATGTATCAACGTCGGGCAACACTGCGGGCAGAAGTCGGGGACCGCCGGCTACCTCAGCGCAAAAACTTCTGCACATACCAGCAGCTGGCCTGAATCCTCATACCTTCTGCCCTGGCCCATGTCAGACCCTGACGCACCAGTGCCTCGGCAATGCCCTGGCCGCGCAGTTCACCGGGCACATAGGTGCGGGTGAAATCCACGCCCGGATTGTCCGATTCGGGTGCCAGCAAGCGATACTGCAGGATAGACTCCCTGCCATCTGTGTCGACGGTAAAACAGTGGCGCTGCGGATGGTGTTCAACGGGGCTGGTAGACATGGTGCACTCCTGTCATAACGGGTTATCTGAGCTGGCTGTCTTTGCTGCCACGACGGTTTATGCCCGGCTTGTCGGCTTCCTCTTTTTCAAGCGCCGACTGGCAGCTGATGCACAATTGCACACCGGGGATGGCCTTGCGCCGGGCCTCGGGGATTTTTTCACCACACTCCTCGCAAACCCTGGCGCTATTGCCGTGCGCCAGCCCTCTTCGAGCGCGCTCGACGGCCTCTTCAACACTGGCGTCTATCTGATCCTGTACAGCGCCATCGCGCGACCAACCGCCTGCCATGACTTCCTCCAACACAACTACGGATAGTATTAGACCACGCCGGGGCGATTTTGTTTGTCAGTTTAGCCGGTGCCTGTGCCTTGAACAGCCAGGCGGGCATATACATCACCACTGCCCTCACGCACCTGGCCAAGGTGCCTGCTCATTTCAGCGGCTGACAGCCACGTTGCAAACTGCAGTCGATGGGTTTCCCCCGGCGCCAGGTTGTATTGATATTTACCCAACTCTTCCAGCCGCTTGATGCAGTCCAGTGCCATGTCGATGGCGGCGGGTATGTATTCAAATGATAGCGCCGCCAGTGGCCGCGACAGCCCCTGCAGCACGGCGAGCTCAAAACCCTCTACGTCGATTTTGCAGAAACGGGGCTCACCCCAGGTCTCAATCAGGGCGTCCAGCGTGGTGACCGGCACAGTGACCTGCCGGTCCCACTGCACCTTGCTGAACGACGCATCCTGTTGCACGCGGGTAATCCAGTCCTGCGACAGGGTGGTGACTGTCGGAGTACGCGTACTGATGTGCAAGGTCGCTTCGCCTGGTTCGGCGCCGACGGCTTTTTCTTCCAGGATAATGGCGGCATCATGGCCATAACGGCGCTGCAGGGTCTGCATGAACAGCGGCTGGGGTTCCATGGCCACGACGCGGGCGCCCAGAGTACGCCAGGCCATCAGGCGGTTGCCCACATGCGCGCCGACCTCAAAACACAGGTCACCGCGCTGAATAAACTGACCGTACAGACGGCGCATGCGTGCCTGCCGGCCGGGAATGCCGTAGTACATGATCAACGATCGCCAAAGCCCGAAGCGTTCGCGCCATCCTGTTGTTGTCATTGCAATCCCTCCCGTCGTGTCACGGAAAACGCGTCTATAAACCGATCGCGCAACCGGTCCATCCGCCATATCGGCGCATCACCGTCGGGCAACAGGCCCGGCTGCCATTGCCAGTCGGCGATGGCGTCGATCACTGACGGATCATGCGCTATAAGATGCACAGGCACCTGTCTGCTTTCCGAATCACCGGTGATGAACGGCGCTGCCGGGTGGTCGCCGAGCACCAATATCACCAGATCTTCGTCTCCGTATTCCTGAACATAGGAGACCAGAGTCTTCAACATGTATTCGATGGATTGGCGGTAGTGCTCACGAATGCTGTCGACATCCTGCCACACCTCTTCCGGGCTGGGTCCTGCCTCTGCCTGATCGTTAAAGATGCGCCCGTCGCCAACCTCTTCCCAGGGCACTACCTCTGCAACCGGCGTCCACGGCGCGTGCGAGGAGATCAGCGCCAGCTCCGCCATCACCGGGCGGCGGTCCTGTGCAGCGCGTTCACGCGCATGCAACGCCGACCATACATACTGATCGGGCATGGTGACCCAGTTGAACGGCAGGCCCTGGTAACCAAAATTGTGCGCATCGTAGATGTGGTCATAACCGTAGTAACGGCCTTCGGGCCATGCCAGGCTGATGGCAGGCATCGCGGCCACAGTGCGCCAGCCGGCATCCCGAAACAGGCGGTTCAGTGTTGCCCGGCGGCTGATGACCAGACTTTCGTAGCGGGTCTCACTATCGATCCAGGCGCCGGACAACGCCGAGGCATGCGCCAGCCAGCTCAGTCCGCCGACCGTCGGCGCGGTCAGAAATGCACTGCGCATATGCGCGCCGTCGGCTTCCAGTGTTGCCTGAGCCTGAGTCAGCGTGGCTCGTACTGAATCAGCAAACGGTTCGCGCTCCAGCAGCGCCCGCCCGTAGGATTCGGCGAACACAATATATACATCCTTGCCCTGCAGGCGACTGAACAGCCCGTCTCCGGAACGGTTGGCCCAGACATCATCGTTCACCACCTCGGCAAATTCACGAATGTCGCGAATGCTGGCAATGGTGTCCTGCCCGTGCAGCACAAGCTGATCCCAGGCAAAGGTACCGGTGCGCGGCCAGCCCGAACTGTTGAGGAACATGCCGCCCAGCAGCAACGCCGTCAACACCGCCGCCGAGCTGCGCGGCGCCGCTCGCAACGCGCCCTGTATACGCCGCAGCATCAGGTAGGCCAGCCCGCTCAGCAACAGGGCAGCCAGCGCCAGCAATACCCCCACGCCGACCGCCGCCAGATCACCCAGCACGCCGGTCAGCAGACGGCTGCCATCAGCCAGCAAATGGCTGTCGAACACCAGATTGAACGGACGGGCGAAGATCTCATGGGTGACCAGATCCGATCCACGCAGCAGGATGGCCAGCCCCAGCAATAGCGTAAGCACCCAGCGAGACAGGTCACCGGCGCGCCCCGGCAACAGCAACAGCAGGCCGATGACCATAAACTCCAACGGCAGGAAAAAGAACGCCTGGGGACCGATCCATGCCAACCGGTTGGGCAGCGTTAACGCCACAAACAGGCCAAGGAAGGCAACAACCGTGAAGAGGCGGTGGACGGCAGGGCGATAGCGCAAAGTGGAAACCATGGTTTTAGGTGGCTGGACTACTGAATACGCAGTGTACCGCATGCCAGACCAGGAAACCTGACACTCAGACGCTATCGCAGCCGCGGAACTAGACCGGCAGCACCTCGGGCAAATACTTGCGAATACTGTCGGTTGATTCCTGGACCAGGTTCTTGCTGACCTCCTGCAAGACAGCTTTCTCCAGTTCAGGCGGCATCTCGTCACGCAACTGGCCGAGAAACTCCGGCGCCGCCACGATAACCACGCGCTCGTATTCTTGACGACTTCGGCTGCGGTCCAGCAAGGCTATCAGCTCCTTGGCAAAGGTTTCCGACTCGTGTTGCCTGGCCCTGTTTTGCTCCTGATGCGCATGGCGACCTTCGCCCGCGCTGTCGAACGCCCGGCCGCGTTTGTCGGTAACCAGATCCTGCTCGTGCAGGCGACTTTCGGGGTGGGAGAAGGTTTTTATTTCGTTCAGCACATCGCGTGACTGCCAGTCAAACAACCGCGCCCGGCTCTTTTCCGCGACCAGTACCCATGTGGTTTTCATAGACATGCTCCATTAACTGCCGATGGAGTGTTCATGGTAACGAACCCCGATTACAAATCAAGTAAGCCGCACGGCTGTGGTGAGTTGCTGCCGGCGATACTTGTCCGTCAATGAACCCTCCAGCAGAATGCTGATCAGCGTGTCGGCATACTCTTCGATTCGCGCCGCGTCGTCGCTGCTGGCATCAGCCAGGGCATCGCGCAGCGCGCTATTGGCAAACGGGGCAGTGGCGGCGTGAGTGGCGATCAGAAACACAAAGTCAGGGTTCATGTTGCGCATCAGGCCCAGTTCCACAGCCTTGCGATAGGGCACCAGCGACAGGGCCTGCAACGGCTTCACATATGTCTTGATGACATAATCAAAATGCTCGCCGCCGTCCAGCCCCGCGTGCATCAGGAAGCCCGCCATATACGGCAGGCGCGCAGACATGCGCACGTAGGCGCGCACCTGCACGGTCAACTGTTCCACTGGGTCATCCGTGTCGGCCTGCGCAGCTGCCTGGCTCAGTGGCTTGGCCATTTCGCCAAACAGATAGTCGGCCGCCGAGTGGAACAGCTCTTCCTTGCCCTGAAAATAATGCCGGATCAGGCCGTGCGCCACGCCCGCCTGCTCGGCAATCCGGCGCAGCGAGGTGCCGGCAAATCCGGTTTGCGAGAACGCGGCCAATGCTGCCAGGATGATGTTCTGGCGCTGCTGTTCCGGATTCGCATTCAGCGGACGACCCGGTTTCGCCCTGACCGTGGAACGGCTCATGACATCGGATTTGGGGGCGCTTTTGGGGCTGTTTTTGGCTTTCATACTTGTCTGGGCAGCTGAAATCTGATTAATTATACTAATGGATAATTATTATACACCAGGTCGGGCGCGCCATGTTTATGCACAGATACATTAGTCCCCGCACCGTCTGTTCCGGGCTGATGCTGGGCATTGTAGCATCGGTCGCAACGAACGTTTCTGCAGATGCCGCTGTGCCCGCAGAGATGGTGCTGATTCCCGCAGGCACCAGCCCTATCGGTTCCGCCACTGGTGCCACCGATGAGCAGCCGGTGTTCCGGGCACAGGTTGACGCCTTCTATCTGGACCGCAGCCCGGTCACCGTCAAAGCGTTCGCAGATTTTGTCACCACACACAACTACGTCACCGACGCAGAAACCGCCGGCAGCGCCGCTGTCATGGAATTCGGCAGCGGTCACTGGTATCTGTTGCCGGGCGCCAGCTGGCAACATCCCGTTGGTGCACACAACACTCCTGCGCTACCTGACCACCCGGTCACGCAGGTCTCCTGGCACGATGCGGTGGCCTATTGTGATGCTCAGAGCAAACGCCTGCCCAGCGAAGTGGAATGGGAACATGCCGCACGCTCGGGTCACGATGGCGAGGTCGCCTATGCCTTTGGTGACGCGCTATTGCATGAAGGGGACTACCTGGCCAATGTATGGACCGGGGCTTTTCCGGTGCTCAATACCGGTGACGACGGATTCAAGGCGACGTCACCGGTCGGCCATTTCGGGCTGACGCCGGCGGGCCTGACCGACATGGCTGGCAATGTCTGGGAGTGGACCGCCGACTGGTACGGAAACTACACCACCCGCCGCAGCGCCGGGGGCGCGCCGGCAACCGGTACTCACAAGGTACAACGCGGTGGTTCGTTTTTATGTGAAGCCTCGGTTTGCCACGGCTTCCGGGTGTCTGCCCGCAGCCCGGCCACTCCGGACAGCGCGTCCATGCATGTCGGTTTTCGCTGTGCGCGTTCGGTAGAGGAGGCAGCCCTGTGAGCATACGTAGTAAAGTCGGTGTCGTATTCGCCATTATATTGAGCATCCCGCTGGTCGGGTGGCTGACCCTGGATCGCTGGATCGTCTACCTCCCCGGGCTGATGATTGACCTGACTTCACCGACCGGCCCCAATCAGCCGGTCAACTGGCAGGCTGGTCCGGACGGCCCGCGACGCAGCGACCAGCCCAATATTGTGCTGATCGTGGCCGACGACCTGGGCTGGAACGACATCAGTTTTTACGGCGGCGGCGTCGCCGGTGGCAGTGTGCCCACCCCGCATATCGACAGCATCGCCCGCAACGGCGTGGCGCTCAATCAGGCCATGTCCGCCAGTGCCATCTGCGCACCGTCCCGCGCCGCCTTGATGACTGGCCGTTACCCGACCCGCTTTGGTTTTGAGTTCACACCACTGCCCAACGGCATGGCCGATATCAACCTGAGACTGGACCGCAGTATCGAGGCGGACTATCGGCGCCCGTTGGTCAGCCACCTGGGCCAGCCCGGCATCTTTCAGGCTGACTTCGCCGACATGGGTATGCCAGGCAGTGAAGTTACCATTGCCGAGATGTTAAAGGCGCAGGACTACAAAACCGTGCATATCGGCAAATGGCACCTGGGCAGCAATAATGGCTCGCAAGCCACTGCGCAGGGATTTGATGAAAGCCTGAACCTGGCCGGCCTGCTCTACCTGCCTGTGGATCACCCGGACGTGGTCAATGCCCGGCAGGACTTTGACCCCATCGACCGTTTCTTCTGGTCCGTCGGGCGTTACTCGATGGACTACAACGGCGGCGAGCGTTTTGCCGCCGATGGTTACCTGACCGACTACCTGACACGGGAAGCGATCGAGGTAATCGAGACCAACAGGCATCAGCCCTTCTTTCTGTATCTGGCACACTGGGCGCCGCACTCACCCCTGCAGGCTCTGAAATCAGATTACGATGCGCTGGCGCATATTGAAGATCACACCTTGCGTACCTATGCGGCGATGATCAGGGCGCTGGATCGCGGTGTTGGCCAGGTGCTGGATGCACTTAAAGCCAACGGCCTGGATGACAATACCATCGTCATTTTCACCTCCGACAATGGCGGCGCACACTACCTGGGACTGCCCGATGTCAACCAGCCCTATCGCGGCTGGAAAACCACCTTCTTTGGGGGTGGTATCCGCGTGCCCCTGTTTATCAAATGGCCCGACGGTATTGACCCGGGCACTCAGTTTGATCCCTACACCCATCACACCGATCTGCTGCCGACACTGGCGCGATTGACCGGCGCCACCGTGCCGAGTGACAGAGTCATCGACGGTGTCAACCTGATGCCCTTTATTGAGGGTGATGCCAGCGGCGAGCCCCATGACACCCTGTTCTGGCGCAGCGGCCATTATGAGGTGGTGATCGCCGATGGCTGGAAACTACAGCAGGCCGAACGGCCCGACACGGTCTGGTTGTATCACTTGAGCAATGATCCCACCGAGCAGAACAATCTGGCCGCACAGAACCCGGCCAAGGTGGCGGAACTGCAGGCGCTGCTGGCGCAGCATAACAACGAACTGCCGCCGCCCATGTGGCCCTCGGTCATAGAAATGCCGGTCACCATCGACAAACCACTGGGCGAGCCTGACCGGCCCGACGACGAATATATCTACTGGCCCAATTGAGGAAGACGCCCATGCCTGCCTGCCATCGACTGCTGAGCACGCTGCTGCTTGCCTGCAGCACTACTTTTATCGCTGCTGAGGCTCTGTCCGATGAAATAGAACCTGGCATTTTCAGAACGCCCGATGCGCGTTTTGCGGACCTGCCCGACTATCCCTTCCAGCCCAACTATGTGATGGTCGACGGTCTGCGCATGCATTATGTCGATGAAGGTCCGCGTGATGGCCAGGTGGTGCTGTTGCTGCACGGCGAACCGTCCTGGAGTTACCTGTACCGCCACATGATCCCGGTGCTCGCACAGGAAGGGTACCGCGTGGTTGCGCCCGATCTGATCGGCTTCGGTCGCTCCGACAAGCCTGCGGACACTGGCGCGCACACTCACAGTGGCCATGTCGCCCAGATCAGTCAGTTATTGCAGACGCTCGACCTGCAGCGCGTCACCCTGTTCATCCAGGACTGGGGCGGCCTGATCGGGCTGCGCGTGCTGGCCGACATGCCCGAGCGCTTCGTCGGTGTCGTGGCTGCCAATACCGGCCTGCCTGCCGCCGAAGGCATTCAGGCGCTGATTGGTTACCCGATGTTCCGTCTGTCGCTATGGTGGCAAGGCAAGGTCAGCTGGGAGGAGCTGCAGGCTGAACCCGGCTTCCTGCGCTGGGCCGCTTACTCGCGCTCCGTGGACGACATGCCTGTGGGTCAGGTCGTTGCCGTCGATATCAGCGAGGACGATCCCGCGCGCGACGCCATCATCCGCGCCTACGACGCCCCCTTCCCCAGCGCCGAATACAAGGCAGGACCCGCGATCATGCCGTCACTGGTGCCTTCGGAACTGGCGTTGAACGCCGCGGCCTGGCGGGTGCTGGAGCAATGGCAAAACCCTTTTCTGACCACCTTCAGTGACGGTGACCCGATCACCGCTGGCGGCGACCTCGAGTTTCAGCAGCGTATTCCCGGCGCAGCCAGACAGAACCACACCATCATCGAGGGCGCGGGGCATTTTCTGCAGGAGACTCACGGGGAAGAATTGGCCAGACTGATGCTGGAATTTATGGCACAGCCTGGGTACTAGAGCCTGAGTACTGACGGCACCATTGCCAGGGCAGCCACTGATCCGGTCGCACGCTGTCAGCGTATTAAACAGCTTACTGTTTAAAATCGAGACCTGATCCATGTACCGACACCTCATTTCTGCTATCGCCGCTGTCGCGCTCCACGCCAGTATAGCGGCGCCCATTCACGCGCAGGGCCGTCCGACGCCCTACCCCTTGCCCGACGAGCCGGTAATGCTGCAAACCGTCAATGCAGATATCAAGGCCACCGTGGTCGCCGAGGGTATTCCCCGCCCGTTTGGCTTTGCCATACTGCCCGATGGCGACATGCTGATCACCGATCGTTACACGCCGGCACTGCGCGTCATCCGCAACGATGTCCTGGACACCGAGCCGCTGCAGGGGCTGCCGACGATCCGCACCGGCTTTCACTCCGGCCTGCTCGATGTTGAAGCTCACCCGGATTACGCAGACAACCAACTGATTTACCTGAGCTACCACACCGCGCTGCCTGACGACGGTGAATACGCCATCACCGTAGGCCGCGCGCGTTACGATGGCAGCGACACACTCAAGGATTTTGAGCAGCTGTTTGTCGGCACAGGAATGACCATCTCCGGCGGCTCACGCATGGTGTTTGCGCCCGACGGCAAACTGTTTGTCACCGTGGGTGGCGCCATGGACAGACGTCCGCTGGCGCAGGATCTGACCCGACTGGAGGGCAAAGTACTGCGTCTGAATGACGATGGCAATGTGCCCGCCGACAACCCTTTTGTCGATCAGGCCGATGTGCACCCGGCCATCTATTCCTACGGCCATCGCGACCAGTACGCCGTGACCATTCACCCGCAGACCGGTGAGCTGTTTCATGCCGAGCTTGGCCCGTTGGGCGGCGACAAGCTCAACATCATCAAGGCCGGCGGCAACTATGGCTGGCCGCTGTACGGTTACGGCAGCTACAACGACGGTGAGCCGATGGCCAAGCTGCCCCGCGAAGGCTTTGAATCTGCGCTGCTGATCTGGCAGCCGGGCATTGTGCCGTCCGGCCTGTTGTTCTACACCGGGAATGCCTTTCCCCAATGGCAGGGCAATCTGTTTGCCGGCAGCATTCAGCGCGGACGCCTGCCCGGCACCGGCGGCCTGGAACGCGTGGTGTTCAATGACAACATGTGGGAGCTGCAGCGCGAGACTCTCGTTACCGAGCTGCACCAACGCATCAGGGATGTTGCACAGGGGCCGGATGGCTTTATTTATCTGCTGACCGAAGAAGATAACGGCGCGGTCATCAGATTGGAACCGGCCCGGACAGCGGCATATCAAAACGGAACGGACTGATTCGTAGACGGGTGTTCGTTTGCGTACAGACTCTCGTTCGGGTCAACGCTTACGCTCATCCAACTAGTGCATTGTCTATCACTTACCCTCGTGTCAGTATAGGGAACCTTCCCATGCGATAGTCCCTCGACGATGTATGTCGGTGCCTGACCAAAAGGAGGAAAGATTGTGAAGACAGATATGCAGGCTTTTTGCCAGGAACTCTCCAAAGAACTTGAGCCTTTCGGTGAAGAGCTGCGACAGGCGCTGGCGGACCTGCCCTCGCGCAAAGAATTCGCGAAGATTGATGCACACGTTCTCGGGCTGCAGGAAGTGCAGCAGCGCTTATCAACGCTGCGAGAAAAAGTGAGCAAGCAGAGTACGTTCCTGCTCATCTTTGGTCCGCTCAAAAGTGGCAAATCCACCCTGATGAATGCCCTGAGTGGCGCCTACGTGAGCGAAGTCTCCAGTCTGCCTGCGTACCCCGCATTGGTCTACGTTAAAAACGGCGAACAGCGCCGCTTCGAGGCAACCGACTACGAGGGGCACAGACGTGATTTCCCTGACAACGTTTCGATGGCCGAGGCTGTGCAGAGAGATCACGCACACCTGGCCGATGCCATCGTGGCCGCTGAAAACAACGGCGATACATTTGACCCGCAAAAACATTATCCACAGGCCATACGGCGAATGGATATTGAAGTACCCGCCGCGAGCCTTGCCGAGTCCGGATCTGTTCTGGTTGACACGCCCGGGCTATACAGCCGCATGAGATTCGGTTACGACCAGATGACCCGGGACTTCCGCGATACGGCAACCTGCGCCATTTTTGTGGTCAAGACTGACAATCTGTTTTTTGAAAAAGTATTTGAGGAGTTTGAGGAGCTGCTGAACTGCTTCAGCCGTATATTTCTGGTGGCCAACATCGACTCGTCGAAACAGGACCTGAGTCCGGATGGCACACTCAAGCCCAGCCTGGAAAGCCTTGATCCTGACAAAATCATCGATTCTTTCCGCTCGCTGTCCATGAGTGCGACCCTGAGCAGTGCCATCGAGAACGGGCAACTGAAGATTTATCCGATCGATTTGCAGAAAGCGGCAACCCGGATGCTGAGCAAGCGTGCTGATGCCGCGTCGGAAACTGTCGACGACGAAGTTTCTGTGAGCGGACATCGCGACGATGGCTTCGATGCGTTCGTCGACGATCTGACTGGTTATCTCAACAGCAGCGACTACTTCCAGGATTTTAAGCGGGACAGCGTGCGTCTGGCGCGCGATTTGTCAGAGGAGGCTGGCCAGCTGGTGGCCGGCGATGACGTGGCAGAGCTGCGTCAGGACACCCGGGAGGAGCTGGAACGTGAACGCACGCGACTGGCGGCGCTTCAGAAACTGGAGCAGCAGAACTGGGAGCATGCCTTTAATAAGCTCCACGCCAACAGAGGCCGGTTGCTCGAAGAGCTGAATGAGGACAACGCAGAGCAACTGGAAAAATCCTGTCAGGAGCAGCTCTCGGCCTGGATGGACAGCGATGAAAGCTGGAATGAACTGTTGGCGCGTCTCAACCCGGAGATCGAGCAGGAGAGCCTACGTCAATCCGGGCTGCTGCTGGAGCACCTGAGGGAACAGTTAAAAGACGAGCATGCCGGCGCGGAGTTTTCCGAGGCACAGCTGACCGCATTCCGCGACGCCGGATTACAGGTAGACAAGATACTGGACGGTTGTCTGCAGGACCTCGGCAAAGGCACCCATGCCGTCACTCCGCAACTTGAAGTGGCCACCGAGGACATTCCCGTCAAGCGCACGATGGGCGATTATTTAAAGTTCCGCGGTCGCAGTCGTGTATGGCAGCGCGTCTTCGGCGACGACGGCAATCGCAACGTACCGTCGGATGTCAAAAAAGCACGTCTGGGCAACGACAGTGTGGAGCAATTGCACGCCATTGCGCGCGACGCCGTGAGCCGACAGATGCCGGAGTTGCTGCAACGCTACGCTGATGAATTGGCGGATGCGCACGTGAGCAGATGTGTTGCGGCGATCAGGCAAAAAATCTCCGAGCTCAGGTCTGCGACCGAGAAGTCGATCACACCACTGGAGTCGACCATGCAGTCATGTGTGCGTGCGCAGGAAGTTTTCGATCGTATCAAGGCCAGCAGTGCGCGCTTCAGTCAGGAGCTCAGTGAGCTTCAGAGCCAGGTGGAGCTTGACCATGAAGCGACCAGTGAAGTTGAGGTCGAGCCCCGAGTCCGGGAAGCGGTCGCGGAGGGGTGAATGGCCGCGTCCTGCCGGGCTCAATGTAGTCCGGCAGGACGCCAGGCTGCACGGCTACTTTACCTGAAAGTCGTCCTGCAAGGTTTGCCAGTGAATCCTGAGTGATCGCTTGTGCGCCGGGTTCATAGGCAAACTATCCAACGCCTGTAGCCATTGCGTTCTGGCCTTATCCATTACGTCGACCAGGTGTGGTTTTATCGCTCGCCATGGATTCCGGCCGCCCTGAAACCCGGCCAAATAGCCGACCAACTGTCCATGCAAGGTCAGTTTCAGCACACGGACCTGTTCAACCTGCGCCGTCTGCGTCATTCATCATTCCCGAGCATACCCTGCCACGGATCGTCTGCCAGAACCTTGGGGCCTGACGAGGCTGACGTCTTGTTTAATCCCTCCAATACGGCCTGGACCGCTAGCAGCTTGTCCTGCGGCACAAGTACCAGTTCGCTATTCAGCCCTTTAGCGACCAGCTCCAGAGTATCCAGCCTAGGGTTCCCCTTGGACTCCAATTGCTGATATTGCTGCCGGGATATGCCTGCCCGCAGCAACATGTCGGCCTGCTTCAGTCCAAGTTGTTTCCTGCGGGCTTTAAGTTGCGCCAGTACTTTGCTCACAAAGCGTCCTATATGTTGCTTTTTTGATATTTGCAACATATTAGTTTCTTACACTGACAATAGCAACAGCTATGTTTCTTTTATGTGGCTTATAATCACGACTCACGAAAAGCAACATATCGGTTTCTTTCAGAATTCAGGTCTGGCGCGGAAATGGCAAATTTCATCGGCCCGCAAGCCAGTCACCGTTGTCATCGACAAACCCTTTGGCTCGTGCAGTTTGTATGGTCTGATTGTAGTTTGCGGTGTCGCCCTCTGCGCCGTACACCTCAGACAGGATTCTCCAGTTTTCGGGACGATCAAACTGCTCTACCAATCTCTCGGCAACAAGCACCGCGCTCTGACGATCGGACATGCTCAGAGGAATCGAATCGATATCTCCGTACAGTCGTTCGTACTGCTCGCTGCTACCATCGTATTGCGGAAAAAGGCCGGTATCGAAATGTATTAGCAGTGCTTCACCGGCCGCGTCATAGTTTTCAAGCTGCCGGAACGCTCTCATTAAATGCCCGGTCACGATCCAGTTGTAGCCGCCACCTACGTCAAAGTACTGGTCATTGTACGCCAGGAACCCCTGCCAGTCCTCGGCCGCCATCGCTATTCGTGCCAGCATCTGCAGCACGGCCAACCTGTTGGTGTGCTCCAGGCCGGGTAGTTGCAGCACCTGCTCGTAGAAGTACCTGGCATCCTCATATTGTCTATTGCGGAGAAAGTGTGTGGCATAGTCAGTGAGAAGTGCCCGCTTCTCCTCATGGGACATGTTGTCATAATGTGCGACTAACGCATCCAGTTCGTTCAGTGCAGTGTCTGTTTGATCGTTTCCCGGGCGACTGCGAATTTCTGTGAGCGCCCGTTCAAGCTGGCTTTGATTTGTCTGGCTGACATTAGGCACCGCGTTGTTTTGCCCATCTGTCGTGGCGGGCTCAGCGGTGTCAAGTTCATTGCTTTGCAACGCTTCAGTGTCAGTGGGCTGGGCGCCGGCGATATCGTTGCTCGTGGAGCCCGGGTCACGGAAGAAGACCAAGCTCGCGATAACAGCGATTGTTGTGACTCCGAGAATGGCCAGATGCTTATTATTCATTGTCGACCCTTCAGCGTATACGTTTGGATTTACCCTAATCCATCAACTTCTTCAGGATACCGACGAGAACTTTGTCGTTCTCCGCTTTCCTGAACATAAACTGAGTCCAGTATCCTCCGATCAGCAGCACCATCCCAACCAGAATACCCGGCACCAAAACCAGATTGACACTGCCAGCGCTCAAATTAGTAACCGTAAAACTCCGCGAACGGCTGACCACAAAGCTCCGAAAGTACTGAAATCACGCTCATGTCCTGCCCAAGGTAGAGGGCAATAATGCGGTCACACTGATAAAAATGCGGTGGCGCGACCCAGTCGGCCAGCCCCATGCCAGCATCTGCAGGGATCCGATCTGCGTTTGCTTTGGCGGCGGCAGTATCTGCATACAAGTGGATATGCAACCATTCGGGGCCGACACGATAGCCAAGCCCCGGCGCATCGCTCAACCACGCTACGCGGCTTTTTTCAGGTAAGGTGAGCTCAATATTACGTTGCTGTAAATCTGCAAGAAACTGCTGGACGAGCGGATCACCTTCTCGCGCTTCTGATGAGTTGCCCGTGGGCTGAACAGCAGGCCCTGGAGGCGAAGATGGGCCTGATTGGGAGTTTAGCCCTGCCTGGCTGGCACACGCAGACAAAAGAAACAGCCATACGTTCAGAACTGACGGGGGGCGAAGCATAAGCATCTCCTTTGTCGATCGCGTGGCTATTCTGGTATGTCGAAAGCGCCAGGCCAAGATATTTTTTATCTGGCGCTAAGCATCTTATCGGTCATCACGGTCGGCGTAAAAACACAGTTTCTGACATTAATAATTCCATCGTTTGACGTTACTTGCCTGCAAACTTATCAAAAACCTCTTGTCCGGTCAGGTTCTTTGTTTGATTGGCAAATGCATAATAAGGCGGCTTATGGTCGATGAAAATTTGCTCAACAAAATTCCATTCATCGTTCCTGTCAAAGAGCCCGACCGGGATCGCATAATGGTCGCCTCCTTTTAAACGATAGAACAAATGTGTACCGCACTGTCGGCAAAAGCCGCGCTCTGCCCACTCCGACGAGTCGAAAACAGATATATTGTCGGCGCCTTCAAACTCCGTGTCATTTTCGCACTCTACCGCCAAAAGCGGCCCGCCACCCCATTTTTGACACATGGCGCAATGACAGGCGTCAAAGTTCATACTCCTGGGCGTCGCGGTGACGCGGACAGCGCCACAAAGACAATTGCCATGGAGTTTGGAATCAGATGTCATGACTTTTCTCCCTGGTTTACGCCTGCCCGATGCTACTCCTGGACAAGTTTGAAGTCAGGAAACTCGTTCCCGAACTGAGTGAAGGTCCCCGTCATCTCGTTCCCGCTTACCTCCGCCTGATAGTGGATATCGAACTGGCTATTGGTAAACACAACGGCGTTGTCATTCACGTTGATATCCACGGGAATAACTGCACCGCCCTGGTCTACGCTTACTATACTCGCACTGTATGCGTCGGCAGTTTGCTCTATCTGAAAGATGAGACGCAGAGAGGCATTGCCATTACTGAGCGTGCCGTGCCAGGAACCTGCAAGGTCATCGGTTTGGGCAACGGCAAGGGTGGCCATCGTGAGCACGGTGGCGATAATTACTGGAATTAGTCTAAGCATTACTCTATCTCCCTGTTTTTCCGTTCGTTACTTATTTGACCCACGCACTATTCTCGATTTAAAAAATGCCACACTCAGCTGGCAAGTCAATAACCCATCAGTCTAATTCGAGCGAAGCGTCCACCTTTCGTCCTGACACAGCACGCATTCGTCGCCCTCGAACACGCGGGCGGCTTCGTCATCGCCGCGCAGCTGCATTCTTAACCAGGCGGTCATCACCCCACGATAGCTGCCGCCGGTCTGCATGGGAGCCAGGTGAGTGGCGCCGCGCAGAGTGAGCCAGGTGACCGGGACGTCGGTGTTGTCATAGATCGGTTGCTGGTGGGTGTCGGGCGGTGCGGTGACGTCGTCAGCGCCGGAGAGCAGCAGCATCGGGCCATGCAGGCCGCGCACGGCGGTGGGATTAAAGCGTATACCCTGAATGTAGGGTTGCAGAGCAACGACGGTGGTAATGCGCATATCACGCGCGAGCATGATGGCGCCACCGCCACCCTGAGAGTGGCCGGCTGTGGCGATGCGGGCCGGGTCGAGCCGACCCTGAAAGGGCCCGGGTTCGCTGTTCAGGTTGAGGACATAATCAAGGCAGCGGGCCATCTCGCGACCAGTGCCGGGATTGGGACTCATGGCGGCGACCACCACAAAACCATGGCTGGCCCAGTGCTCAAGCAGTTGGCGATAGGCGGCGGGACTGGTGCCAGTGCCATTGCCCCAGACAATGATGGGATGGCGACCGTAATCCATATTGATGGGATGGAATATGCGGCAGTGCGGACCGCCGCGGGAAGAGTCGACGCCAGCGTAAGGGCCGATGTCAAAATAGGATTGATGCAGAGCCTGGTTATCGAGACTGGGGCCGGGAGCAGCCACGCAGGCGTTGAGCATCAGGGTAACAAGCACTGTGAAAAGGCTGTGTTGTGCAACGCGAGCACACCGGCACTCAGGCATGACGATTCCGGCGCTGTTGTTTAACGACATACATGGCCTTGTCGGCGCTGGCCAGCAACTCATCGGCATCGGGCGCTTCGCTGCCCCGCCAGCTGATGACACCTACACTGGGGCCACCATACTCAAGGGTCATGGTGGGTAATTCAAAGGTTCCGGTCAGCGCCGGTCCCAGCCGACCGGCGATGGCGGATTCGGCATTGTCGACCTGATCACCGTGGTTGACTGCGACCAGAATAAACTCATCACCACCATAGCGCGCGGTCAGATCGCCGGTACGTGCCGTGCGATGCAGACGAACGGCAATTTCCTGTAGAAAATCGTCACCCACGTCGTGACCATAAGTGTCATTGATTACTTTGAAACCGTCCAGGTCGATAAAGGCCACATAGACCGTTTCGCCAGTGCGCGCGGCATGGCCCAACAGCCGCTTCATCTCCTCCACCAGATAACGCCGATTGGGCAGTTCAGTTAACGGGTCATGACGGGCGTGCAGGGTGAGCATGGCATTGGCCGTTTCCAGTAACTCATGCTCGTGGTGACGTTCAGCGAACAGAGTAAGCGTCTGCCAGCAACTTTGCACCAAGGCCTGTTCGGAATCGCTGATGTTACCTTCGCCGCCGATCAGCAGCACACCACCAAGCAATTCGTCGCCACTGGCGGCGGCCATCATGAACAGCAGACTTTTGTCTGACTGGCCGGTTGTTGCCAGCGCCTGCCGAACATCGTCATCCGCATAGTTGGCCTTGGTAAACAGGGGCTGGAAACCAATACTGGCACGGGCGTCGTCAAGCATGGTTTTGATCAGCACCTCATAATCATTCTGCTCCGCATGAAGAACATGCGGCACGCCCTGCTCTGCCACGAATGGTACTGCGTCCAGCCAAAAACTGCGCGTCGTAAAACTCTGGGCCACGCGGCTCAGCAACTGAGACAGCTCGGACGACGACAGACACATGGCGCCTATCTCAGCAACAAACTGCATTTCGTTGGCCCGCGCCTCAGCCGCCAGGGCGCGGTCTGTCGCTTCCCGGGCCACCTTTTCCCGGGATGCCTGCTGCGAGATCAAACGGGAAAACAGATCCAGAACCTTGCTGACATCGGGGTTCACATCGACGGCATGTGTGCTGGCGCCGCAAAGAGTGCCATAGAGGTCACCGTCGTCGGTGTACACTGCGCTGCTAAGGTAGGTTCGCAGCCCCAGCGCAGCGGCTGCTTCCGAATCCCCCCACACTGATGGCACGTCCTGGGTGAGGAAACTTTTTTCCTGCAGCGCACGTTTGCACAGGGTATCACTCCAGGGCACGGCGAGCCCTTCGGGAATATTCAGATCACCGACATTACGGGCATACAGTATGCGCTGCACGCCTCCCGCCTCATCGATGGTGGTCAGATAGGTGCTTTCAAGATGCGTGATCTTTTCCAGCAACTCGAGCATGGGACGCGTCAGCTCTTCCAGATTTCTGGCCTGCGACACCGAGTGCGCGAGATCTTCCAGCGTGTCTTCCATAACCTCCCCTGACTGCTTGGCTAATCCCTAAAAATGGGCGCGGCCATCTAACATCACATCCGAATCGCTCCAGGCCTGGATCAGCCGCAGACGCGCCAGATCGGCTTCCTCAGTTTCACCCATCTGCTCCAGTGCTTCAGTCAAACCGTACAACGCCCAGCCGTTGTTCTGCAACAGTACCAGGTCTCTTTCAAAAACGTTCATGGCCTGAATGTATTCTCCGGCGTCCAGATGGGCCTGGCCCAGGAAAAGGCGCATGGACTGCAGCCAATCTGGTGGCTCCATATAGCGCAGCGCATCCTGCAGGGCAACCGCCTGCCGGAATGCATTGATGGCCTCCTGGTGATTGCCGCGGGCACTGGCGATTTCACCGGCCAGGGCATGGGACGCGATGGCCAGCATGTCGCCGGTGGTGTTGACGGCGGCGCGCTGGTTGTCGAGGACCGGGTTATTGCGCACCTCCTGCAGGGCATCGTATTCGGCCTGCGCTGCATCGATATCACCTTGGCGCAGATACGCTGAGCCGTGCATATAGTTGAGCATGCCGGTCAGATAGGGCTGATCAGGGGCGGGATTTTCCAGCGCCAGCAGCTCGTCGAAGCGGCCAAAAGCTTTCAGGGTCATCCAGTGCGACACCACGTTACGCAGGCCACGACCTTCGGTGAGTGCCTGCGGGTCGGCCATCGCGGCCATGGGTCCGGAGACTTCCAGCGCGCGTTGGCTGTTGCCCTGCAGCACGCCCGCCCAGTGAATGAACATGGTGGCATGACCGCCGTGGTTGGTGGCGGACAGGAAGTAGGTACCGGTGCGTGGCAATTCGCGATTGCCCCATTCAGCGACCACAGCATCGTCAGCACTGAGCGAGCGCTGGTTGGTCGTGATGGCATCGTCATATCGACCCACACGCATATAGATGTGGCCTGGCATGTGCACCATGTGACCGGCCATGGGTGTCAGCGACTCCAGACGATCGGCCGATTCTTCGGCGCGGGCCGGTTCAAATGACGCTTCCAGCAGGTGAATGTGCAGGTGCGTCAGGCCTGGGTGCCCAGGATTCTGTGCCATGCCGTCCTCCATGACCTGCAGGGCGCGCTCAACACCGGGCAGCGGGCTGCCGTCTTCGGGGTCGTAATAGGTCCAGGGCGTAGACATCATAATACCGTGCGATACCAGAAATGCGGCTTCCAGGTCGTCGGGATGTTCGGCGTAATTGGCTTCTGCAGCCTCGATAAAGGCCTGGGTGCGGGCTGCAACCTCGGGATAGGTCTCGGTATCAAACAGCGGCGCCAGTGCTTCAATCAGTCCCCGCTCTGCGTCCGAGCGTGTGTCGCGGGTTGCCATGGCGGCGTTGATGGCACTGCGGCCGGCGCCCATGGGATCATCCGGAGCGCTGCCGTAGCGGCTGTTGGGGTTGGGACCAATGGCCAGCGCCTTGCCCCAGTGGATCATGGGATTGGCGGGCTCAAAGCAGAGTGCGGCGTTAAATGAGGCAATGGCTTCGGGGAAATAGTAGCTGTAGGCCAGACGCAGGCCCTGATCAAAGTAGGCCTGGGTGGTCTCCATGGCCGTACCGATGCCTCGGCTATAGGTGCCCGAATCACTGAGAATTGGCGCCAGTTCGTCGGCGCAGGCCGCCATGTCCTGCAGGGCAATCTGGCTGATGGCAGGCGCAGGGGCACGCACGGCGGTAGTTTCCGGTTGTTCCGGCTCGTCGCTGCTACAGGCGGCAAGGCCGATCAGAGCGATCGCGCTCAGCACCAGAGGGTAGCGACTGACTGGTGACTTTTTGATGGATTTTGGGTGCGTCACGGGCGTATCGTCCTCGATATTATTGGTCGGAAACCAGGTAGTTGGTATTTTTGACTATACGCCTGTCAGGGCATTGCGCCAAGCGCACCCCGTGCCATTGCGATCAGTCAAAATCGATCGACATGATGGTGACAGGCGTACCGTTATAGGGTTCTTCACTGTAGACCTGCCAGCCCAGTTTGGCATAGAGCTGGGCCTGGTCGGGGGTATACAGATACAGGCGTTTGACGCCGCTTTCCTGCGCATGCTGCATGACGCGCCTGACCAGCACGGAACCGATACCCTTGTTACGGTGCTGCTCGGCGACATAGACACTGGCCAGCCAGGGGCTGAGTTCGGGATGGCTGCTCATGTCGTCAGCCAGTATGCAGGCCGACCCCAGCAGTTCGCCGTCATCTTCTGCCACAAAGGTGGTGGGTATGGCCTTGCCTTGCAGGTCTTCCTGCATCTCTTCAATGCGCTCGTCCAGCGTGCGTGCCGGATTAAGGTAGGACCACTCGGCGTGATGCCATACGGCCAGTGGCAACAGGTGCTGGGGTTTGTCCTTGAGTGAACTGATCTGCATGGCGAAAAATTACCCGAGTATCCGAGGAAGTTAACGGGTGGTCTTTCACCAGCCCGCGCGTATGGCGGCAATCAGTTTATCCCTGTCCTGTTCGAGGCGCATCAGAAAAGACCGGGAGGCGTAAGTGTCGGCATCGTACTTGCCACTCCACCTGGTGATTTCGAGCATTATCGGCAGCAGGTCACGCCCTTTTTGGGTGAGGGAGTACGCTACTTTGGAACGATTGGGGGCTTGCGCGCCCTTGGTAACGATACCCAGCTCTTCCAGCCGTTTCAATCGATCAGCGAGTATATTGGTGGAGATCTTTTCGCCGGATGCCAGGAAATCACCATACGACTGTTTGTCGTTGAACATGAGGTCGCGGATGATCAGCAAGGTCCATTTGTCGCCAAACGATTCAAGCGCGTAATTAATCGGACAATGTGATCGTTGCGGGAATTTGTTGGTCATGCTGTATTTAGGCACATGTACTTGTTTTTTGCAAGTATGCGCCCTTACATACACTTGCAAAATGCAAGTATCGTGCTGAGCGCATACTTGCAGAACGCAAGTGTCTGCCCTATCGATTGTGAAGCCCAGTAGTCACGCCGCTTTCGGCGGCACATCATAATCGGCGGTTAGCAGTCCAGGGGCAGATGTATTAGCATTGCTCTCCCGTTTTCAAGCCGAGAGCCACCGTTCATGCGACCCCGCAAAATCCACCGTCTTGTTGGTATTCTGTTGCTGCTGCCCTTTGTTGCCTGGGCGAGCACGGCGATCTTTTTTCTGGTGCGCCCGGCGTATACCGATGCCTACGAGCAGTTGCAGGTTCGACAGCTGCCCATGGGCAATATCATCCAGTTTGTGCCAGACCCGGCCTGGCTGGAGGCACGCTTTTCCCGCACCATATTGGGTGAACACCTGCTGGTGCGCGATGCGCAGGGCTGGCAGCATCTGGACAGTTTTACGCTGGACCCGCGCCCGGGCCCCACGGGCGATGAGTTGCGATTGCTGATCGATGACGCCACTCGCCATAACCGGGAGCGCTACGGTACCGTGGCGAGTCTGTCGGGCATGAACGCGGTCACCGACACCGGTGTGGAGATCAGCGTGGATTGGGATTCGCTGAGCATGAGCCAGCGCGGACCGGATACACGCTGGATTGACCGGGTTTATGACATACATTATCTGCGCTGGACGGGTTTTGAGATTTTTGATCGCATTTTGGGTCTGTTTGGCTTATTTTTGCTGATGTACATGACCTATAGCGGCGCGCGCATGGCCCTGGGCCGCAGATAACGTCAGACAGCAGATAACTGAACACCGAGAGGGGAGAGAGCGGATGTTACATAACAACAAGATGATTCGAACGTTGGGCACAGCGCTGGCGGCCGCCTGGATGATGGGAAGTGCGGCTGCGGTGCTGGCCCAGAACGGCGGGGGCTATGAGCTGCCCGACCCGGCCCGGTATGAGGAGGCCATCCAGCGCTTCGAGGCGATGGACGAACAGTCACTGCCGCCGGAAGATGCCATTGTGCTGACCGGCAGCTCCAGCATCATGTTCTGGAATGAGGAAGCCCCGGCCGACCTGGCGCCGCTGACGGTGATCCCCAGAGGTTTTGGCGGCAGCGTAATGAACGACGTGCTGCATTTTCTGGATCGCGTGGCACTGACCTACAAACCGCGCGCGGTATTGATCTATGAGGGCGACAACGACACCGGTCGCAACAATATTCCCAATGACGTCATTATTGAGCAGCTGGAGACCATCATTGACCGCATTCATGCCGAGCTGCCTGAAGCGCGCGTCTATGTACTGTCGGTTAAACCCAGCGTCGCGCGCCAGGCCACCTGGCCGATTGCACAGGATCTGAATGAACGCTACCAGCAGATAGCTGCGGCGGATCCGCTGGTACATTACATCGATGTCGCCACGCCTTTCCTGCAAGCCGATGGTACCGTGATGACGGACATATTTGTTGACGACAATCTGCATCTGAACGAAAAGGGTTACGACATCTGGGCCGCGAGCATCCGCGAAGTGCTAATGGAGCATGAAGCGCAGCACGAATAGTGGTGTAAAGCCCTACACCCCACAGGAGCATACCGATGAAGCAACGTTTGACGGCAACAACTCATAGCTTTGCCCTGGCGGTTGCCATCGGGCTGGGCAGCCCGACTCAGGCGCAGACCCAGTCGGACGATTTTATGTGGCTTGAGGAAGTGGAAGGTGAGGCGGCACTGGCCTGGGTTGAGGAGCAGAATGCCCGCTCGCTGCCACAGATCCAGTCACATCCAGCCTATCCGCAGTTGTACGAGAACTCACTGGAAGTGCTGAACAGTGATGCCCGTATTCCGGATTTCTCGCGACGCGGGGATTATCTTTACAACCTGTGGCGCGATGCCGAACATGTCCGGGGGCTTTACCGACGCACAACGCTGGACGAGTACCGCAAGGCTGATCCGCAATGGGAAACCGTGCTGGACCTGGACAAGCTGGCGGCCGACGAAGGTGAAAACTGGACCTGGGGTGGTATCAATTGCCTGTATCCGAACTTTGATCGTTGTCTGCTGAGCCTGTCCATCGCCGGCTCTGATGCGGCAGTGGTACGTGAGTTCAGCATCTCGGACCAGGCGTTTGTAGAGGATGGCTTCCAGTTGCCGGAAGCCAAGTCACGTGTTAACTGGCTGGATGAAAATACCATCATTGTAGGTACGGACACTGGCGCGGGCAGCATGACTGATTCCGGTTATCCGGCGCAGCTGCGAGTGTGGCAACGCGGACAGGCGCTGGAAGCATCGGACCCGCTTTATTCGGCACCAGCCGACTCGGTGTCGGTATATTCCTATACCCTGCGTGATGGCAATAACACCTATCCGATTGTTCAGGAAGGCCTGACTTTCTATACGTCGGATCGTTATGTGCTGAATGCGGGCGAGCTGACGCTATTGCCGATTCCAAACGATACTGTGGTAGCGGGTCTGTTCAGGGATGATCTCTATCTTGACCTGAAAAGCGACTGGCAGGGCTTTGCCCAGGGCGCCATCGTTTACGCGCCCATGGATGAGGTCCTGGCGGGTGATGTACAATTCCAGCTGTTTGTGCAGCCGGATGAACGCAGTGCGATTGTTGACCTGCAGATAACGGCTGACGCCATACTGGTCAACTGGCTGGACAATGTACGTGGTCGGCTGGATCGTTATACACCGCAAGCCAATGGCGATTGGCATCGCGAAACGGTGGCATTTGACCCGAATGGCTCGATCAATGTCCAGAATGCCTCACATCTGAACGATGACTTTTTTGTCAGCTATAACAGCTTTCTGGAGCCAACCACGCTCTATCATGTGAGCAATGATCTGGCGACGACAGCAATCAAGCAACTCCCCGCCATGTTTGATGCCAGCCCGTTTGAAACCCGGCAGTACATGGCTACCTCCGCAGACGGCACGCAGATTCCTTACTTTGTGGTGATGGCACGCGACGCCGAACTTGATGGCAGCCACCCAACCCAGTTGTATGCATATGGCGGCTTCGAGATTTCCTATCGCCCTACGTATTCGGCCAGTATCGGCCGCAACTGGCTGCATCAGGGCGGCGTCTATGTCCTGGCCAACATCCGTGGTGGTGGCGAGTTCGGCCCGCGCTGGCACCAGGCCGCATTGCTGAAGAATCGTCACAAGGCCTATGAGGACTTTGAAGCAGTGGCGGAAGATCTGATTGCCCGCGGTATCACCTCGCCCGAGCACCTGGGCATCCGCGGCGGAAGCAATGGCGGTTTGCTGGTGGGTGCGGCGGTGACACGTCGCCCTGATTTGTACAATGCGGTAGTCAGCCAGGTGCCGCTGCTGGACATGCAGCGATACAACAAACTATTGGCCGGTGCCAGCTGGATGGGGGAATACGGCAACCCGGACGAGGAAGATATGTGGGCCTACATCCGCAGCTATTCGCCCTATCACAATGTGCATGAGGGCGTGGACTACCCGAAGATATTCTTCACCACCTCAACCCGTGATGACCGCGTACACCCCGGACATGCCCGCAAGATGGTGGCGAAGATGACCGACATGGGCCACGACGTGCTGTACTACGAAAACACCGAAGGCGGCCACGCCGGCGCCGCCAACAACGAGCAGCGCGCCCAGCTTGATGCGCTGATATACGCCTATCTGCTGGATCGGTTGCGGCCTTAGCGCGGAAACAACACCTTCAGTGCTTCACGTGCCACCAGCTCGCCGTGCTCCTGCACAAAGTGACCGGCATCGTGGACTTCCAGCGGCTCCGGACAGCCGCGTATCAGTTTGCGCACGTTTTTCATCACCGGCGGACCCAGCACCGGGTCTTTCATGCCGATGGCCATGAAACTGCGGCCCTGCCACTGTTCGCGCCACCAGTCGCGGGCACGTCGGGAGATTTCGGCGCCATCGGCGTTCAGATGATCAGGTACCAGGTTGGGGAACTGACGCACGCCAGCCTTGTAGCGCAGATTGGGGTACGGGGCCGCATAGGCCTGAGCTTCAGCATCACTCAGCGCAGGCTCGGCACGTTTCATCAGCGCAGCAATGTCCATGTCCGGACGGCTGTTGCAATACGCCCGCCAGTCCTCAAAACCCTTGCCCAGCGGCACATCACCGGTGCCAAGGCTGGTGTTCATGATCAGCAAATGCGTAAACAGACCATCAAACTCCATAGGCAACGTCAGCCCCAGCAAACCGCCCCAATCCTGCACCACCAGTGTGACCAGCTGATCCTTGCGCTGGGTATCGATAACCGCGCGCACAAAGGCCAGCAGCATCTCGCGGTGTCGTGTGAAAGTATAGATGGCGTCATCCACCGGTTTGTCGGAGCGGCCAAATCCCAGCAGATCAGGTGCAATCACCCGTTGACCGGCTTCTACAAACACCGGAATCATTTTGCGGTACAGGTAACTCCAGGTCGGCTGCCCGTGCAGGCACAGCACAATGGAACTGGCATCAGCCGGGCCCTCGTCCAGGTAATGCACACGCATACCCTCGAAACCCGGCAGATCGTCGATGTAATGAGGCTGGTAATCGTAGCCCGGCAGTCCAGTGAAACACTCATCGGGTGTGCGTAGTACGTTTTCATTGAGCATGTTGACCTCTTTAGAAAAACACAGCGAGCCAGACGGTATGGGTGTCGGGCGGGGTCCAGGCTACGCGGTGACGGCAATGGGCAGGAATGTTGATGTAGTCTCCGGGGCGCAGATGGATGTCGCTGCGCCCGTCATCGAAGGCAACGATGGCCTCACCCTGCAGCACCAGCACCCATTCGTGTTGGGTCTGATCGTACCATTCATTGTCCGGCGTAGCATGACCGTGCGAGACGATGCGCTCAATCTTCACCCCATTACCCAGATTGCCGGCCAACATGTCAGACAGCTCCTGCGCCGGCGGCGACGCCGGCAAGCCACTGTAAATATTACCGCTGTTGAATGCTGTCATCACAGCCTCCCTGTTCGCCATAGCTGTTATCATACCCGTGCGGGCCGCACTCGCCCAGCCATCAGCCAGCAGGAACCGTTTTGTCTTTATCACCGCCGAGCACAGACACCTCACCTGAAGCAGCCGCGCGACAGCGCGTCCTGCTGCTGATGATTCTGCTCAACGCTTTTGCCACGCCCTTGATGCTGTCCTCAGCCAATGTTGCCCTGCCCTCCATTGCCCGCGACCTGAGTCTGGATGCGGTGATCCTGGCCTGGGTGCCGATGGTCTACCTGATGGCCAGCACCATTTTTGTGCTGATTTTTGGCCGTGTTGCTGACACCGTGGGCCGCAAGCGCATCTTCCTGATCGGCACCGCCGCGGTCATTGTCAGCTCCGTTTACGCCGCGCTGTCGGTCAACAGCACCATGCTGCTCAGCGCCCGTTTTGCCCAGGGCGTCAGCGCCGCGATGCTGTATGCCACGCAGATGGCCCTGGTCACTTCGGCGTTTCCGGCCAAGGTGCGCGGCAAGATGATCGGCCTGGTGGTCGGTTGTATTTATGTCGGTCTGTCCGCCGGGCCGCTACTGGGCGGCTACGTGATCGATGTGCTGGGCTGGCGCGCCGCCTTTCTGCTGCAGGTGCCACTGGCCCTGGTGGTCCTGCTGCTGGGGATATTTCGGGTCGAGGGCGAATGGCACGGCCACACACGCGTGCCCTTTGATGTACCCGGCGCGATCGGCTGGGCGATCAGCATCACCTTGTTCTGCCTGGGGGTATCTGCCCTGCCCGGGACCAACGGCCTGCTGATACTGGGCGCCAGCGTGGTCAGCATGACCCTGTTCCTGCGCCATGTGCGACGCAGTGACCATCCGATCTGGGACGTTAACCTGTTTTTCAACAACCGGGTCTTCACCGTCTCCAGTCTGGTGTCGCTGCTGATGTACAGTGCTACCTACGCCATCGTGGTGCTGATGAGTCTGTATCTGCAGACACTGCAGGGCCTCTCCGCCACCAGCGCGGGTATGGTGATGATGATTCAGCCGGTGATCATGGCCCTGCTGGCACCGGTGACCGGCCGGCTGTCAGACTGGGTAGAACCCCGCATCCTGGCCACCGCAGGCATTACCATCACCACCCTCGGGCTGATGCTATTATCGCGGCTGGATGCCGACACCAGCCTGCTGTATGTGATCGGCTCGCTGGTGCTGACCGGCAGCGGCTTCAGCCTGTTCTCACCGCCCAACGTCAACGCCATCATGAGTTCGGTTAGCGAGGCGCATGCCGGCAGCGCCTCTGGGGCGGTCGCCACCACCCGCCTGATCGGCCAGCTTAACAGCATGGTGCTGGTAACCCTGGCGCTGGCGCTGATGATGGGCAATACGCCGATAAGCCCGGAGACCTACCCGGAACTGGCGCGCGCCGTGGAACTGAGCTTCAGTATCGGCGTGGCCCTTTGTATACCGGCCATTTTTCTGTCGCTGCTGCGTGGACGTGTGCACCCCAGACGCTGAGCACTTACACTGGCTCCTGACACTGGCTCTTTACACTGGCCCAGCCAAGGTGGCCGACACCGCTGCCTTCAGGCTATCATGCTGACTGACCCGCTCTTTTGTCTGGTGACCTGTCCGTATGTCCGTTTTCACGCCGCTCAGCCACAAGGAAATCGCCGATTTTGTCAGCCGCTTTGATGTCGGCGAGTTTATCGGCGCCCAGGGAGTCAGTGGTGGCAGCGAGAACACCAATTATTTTGTCGACTGCGGCGCCGGCAGTTATGTACTGACCCTGGTGGAACGCGGCCCCCGTGCAGACCTGCCGTTTTTTATTGAACTGCTCGACTGCCTGCACCATGCCGATCTGCCGGTGCCCTACGCCATCACCGACCGGGATGGCGTGGCGCTGCACACCCTCAAGGGCAAACCGGCGCTGCTGCAACCCAAACTCAGCGGCGAGCATGTCGACCAGGTCAACGCCACTCAGTGTGCGGCCCTGGGCGACATGCTGGCCCGCCTGCACCTGTCCGCGTGCAGTCTCGCCCGGACCAGTGACCGGGGCCCGAGCTGGACCGTCAATACGGCACTGAGTCTGATGAGCGGCCCGTGGAAAGAGCACCAGTCCTGGCTGGAACCGGCGCTGTTGCACCTGCGCGAGTGGCTGGAGAATTCCGGCGACGATGCGCCAGCGCAGACGCTGCCCACCACCATTATTCATGGCGATCTGTTCCGCGACAATGTGCTGTTCCAGGGCAATACCATCAGCGGGGTCATCGATTTCTACAACGCCGCCAGCGGCTGGATACTGTTTGACGTTGCCGTGTGTGTGAACGACTGGTGTGTTGATGCTGCCGATCCGGTTTATACCCTGAACACTGAACGCGCCCGGGCACTGCTCGGTGCTTACCTCGATCAACGCCCCTTCAGCACAGCCGAGCAACATGACTGGCCACGGATGCTGCAGCTGGCGGCGCTGCGCTTCTGGGTCTCGCGGCAGCAGTACGCGCTGGAGCACAAGGGCCAGTCGGGCATACTGATCAAGGATCCCACCTATTTCTACCGCGTGATGAAGATGCATGTGCTTAACCCGGAGATGGCGTCAGGCCTTCTTTGATACGAACCTGAACGGACAATAATAAATGACCCAGAACAACAAGCCCGTCCTCGCACCGTTTCCCCTGTTCCTGCTGGCCAGCCTGCTGCTTTATGCGACGCTGTTCCCGCTGTTGTCATGGACTGTTTTCTCCGAAGATGACTCGCACCTGATGCGGGTGGCCATTGACTATGCATGGTGGCAGCACTTTTTTGTGCCGGAGATTTATCGCGAGTTATCAGCTGCCAACTACACACCGATCCCGCTGGTGGTCTATAAAACCCTGGTGACCTGGTTTGGCATGAGCACAAATGCATTTCTGGTGTTCATGATACTGGCGATGAGCCTGGTGTCGGCACTGGCAGCGACACTGACCGATCAGATCAGCCGCAACCGCATGGCGGCCTGGACGGCGATGCTGCTGATTTTCTCCAGCATGTCCATGCACACGCTGATCACCCGCTTCTATACTATGCATTACCTGATCGGCGGCATTTTTGCGCTGGCGGCGCTGGTAGTGATCTTTCGTCGCGACCCCAAAACCTGTTCAGCGTGGTTGCCGGCTCTGTTGTTGTTGCTGGCGCTGATCTCCAAAGAGGTATACCTGGTACTACCACCGCTGGTCGGACTGTATGCGCTGTACCACCGCAATATCAGACTGGCCATAGGCGCCGGTGTCGCGCTGCTACTGTACCTGGTTTTGCGCACCTGGATGCTGGGCATGTCCGTGGACATCGGTGGTGAGAGCAGCTACTTCGCCGGTTTCTGGGGTATCAGCGGCGCGGCCTGGCTCAGCTTTATCGGCTGGTATGTGAAGACCCGTATCTTCATTCTGGCAGCGGTGGTGCTTGCCCTGTTCATGAACTTCCGGCGCACCGTCATGCTGTTGCTCCTGGCGCTGGTGTTTGCCGCACCGGGGCTGGCCGTCTCGCACGGGATCGTCGAACACACCCTGCACGGCGACCGGATCTTTTTTGCCTTTGATTGTGCGCTGGCCATTGTCGCCGCGATTGCCATCGCGCAATCAGCCTGGTTCGGGCGTTTTGCCAAGCCTCTGCCACTGCTTGGTCTGGCAGCACTGGTGCTGATGGTGCATGTGTTCAACAATGCCAGCTACCGGGCACAGACCGAACAGATGGCGGACTTCCGTATCACCCGCTTCCTGCTCGACAACCTGGCAGAACTGGAAGGTGCAACGCTGTTTGTGCCGATGAACTTTATTCAGGGCGACCTGATGCGCGTCAACGATGCGCTGGGGCAGCCACGCTTTTTGATTACGCAGAACTGCATTGTTGCGCTGGGCGCCGCCGAGGGTGAGCTGACCATGTTCAACGGTAACGGCGAGTTCATCACCCGTGAAGATCTGACCGCCAACTGTGTACCGGCCAGCATCGACCCGGTGGTCGACATTGCACCGCGCTACAACAACGGTCTGCTGCAATGGCAGCTGCAATTCCCCGAAGGTTTCAATGGCGGCGTGCTGTTTGTCGACCGCGCGTTTGCCGTACCCATCCCGGCCTTCTCCCAGCAGCTGGTGAAACCGGCGCCCGGCGAACGCTACCAGCTGTTTGCCAACAACGGCGTCAACTGGTGGTTCTCGGAGATCGAACCGATGGCGATACTGATCGAATAATCAGGTCCTATTGCGCATCCATCGCCGCCAGCACTGACTCGGCCAGCGTCCACACCGGGCGCGGGCCACGGGTGGTGACCCCCATGCGCATGACAATCAGGTCCTGGTCCGGGAACATCAGAATGTTCTGACCTTCAAAGCCTGACAGGTAATACATATTGGCGGGCAGGTTGGGTAACGGGCGGCTGTCAGGATCACCAGACGCGCCGGCATTGAGCCACAGCTGAACACCGTACTGGCCATTTTCGGCAGCAGGTGCAGGTGTCACACTGTAATCAACCCAGCCTTCCGGCAGAATGCGCTCGCCGTTCCACATGCCGTCCTGCAAATACAGCAGACCGAATTTGGCCCAGTCACGCGGCGTCGCGTACATGTAGGACGAACCGACAAATGTGCCACTGGCATCAGGCTCGATCACCGCCGAGTTCATACCCAGCTTGCCAAACAGTCGCTCCTGCGGAAAGTTGAAGTAATCCTGGTAGTTGTTGAACAGCTGTCGCTGGATACGCGCAATGATATTGCTGGTGCCGCTGTTGTAATAAAATGTGCTACCCGGCTCGTGCGCCAGTGGTTTGTCGATGGTGAAGGCAGCGGTGTCGCCAGTGGTATACAGCATCAGGATGACGTCAGACATCGAGCCGGCGGTGTAGACTTCGGAATACTGCATACCGCTGGTCATGTGCAGCAGGTGTTCCAGCGTGATATTGCGGCGCTCGTCACCGTCGCGGCGCCACTCGGGCACATTGGCGCTGGCATTGACGTGTAACAGGCCGTCGCCTCCCAGGATCCCGGTCAGTGCTGCCGTCACGGTTTTGGTCATGGACCAGCCCAGTTGCGGCATGTCGGCAGTAAACGGCTCTGCGTACTGTTCGGCAATTATCTTCCCATCATGGATCACCAGCACGGCGCGGGTATCAATATTCTGGCCAGGTTCCATATCTTCAAAGGCCTGATCGACGGCCGCGTGGACTGCTGTCATGTCAAACCCGGGCACCTCTTCCGGCAGGGTTACCTGGTTGCCGATCGGCCAGGGCTGATCGTCAACATCGGGCCTGGCCGGATACAGCGCCGGGTCAAACTGCGCGCGCAGACTGATCGGTGATACATCCTTCAATAAGGTGCAGCCAATCTGGTCTCGGTACAGAGCGCGCACCGTCATGGTACTGCCATTCACATCCATGGCACCGGTGACGATATCCTCATCGAAAGTAAAATCGGCGCTACTTAAAGCGGCGCTGTTCAGCTCACGGGACATCACATGGTCTACGGTACGGCCACCGACCAGCACTGAGGAGCACAGACGTTTCACGGCACTGCCCAGGGCAATCTCTGCAGCCAGTGCGGCTTGTGCGAGCTCCTCGGCATTCGGCGCTGCCTCCTGATCAGCAGCCTGCTCGGCCATGGCCTCCATGGCGGTTGGCGATGTCGGCACGGGCGCCTCCGGCTCGGCACAGGCGGCAATAAAGCCGCTCAGGGCGGCGGTCAGTGACAGCGTCACAAAACGGGTGTAGTTCAAAACAGTTACTCCTGGGCAAAGATGGATAAGTCGATACTGTTGGCCATGGCGGCATAACCGGCATCGTTGGGGTGCAGATTGTCTGAGGTAAAGGCGGCCGGCAGACGCGCCGGATTGTCCTGGTCGGCAATCGCCGCTTCAAAATCGATCACGGCATCAAAGAAATCACTGTCACGGATCCAGGCATTGACCTGCTGGCGCTTGGCTTCCCCCGCCTCACTGAAGTACCCGGCACCTTCAAACGGCGTCAGCGTTGCCCCGATCACCTTGATACCACGGGCGTGGGCGCGTTCCGCCACCTGCCGGTAACCGGCGATGACCTGCTCGGCGCTGACCTGTTGATCGGTGGCCATGCTCACTGACATGCCGAAGTCGTTGATACCTTCCAGCAACACAATGTGGCTCACGTTGCTTAGCGCCAGCACGTCGCGTTCGAAGCGCGCCAGCAGACTTTCGCCAAACATTGGCGAGCGCTCATGCAACACGCGGTTGCCGCTGAGGCCGGCGTTGGCTACCGCATAAACAGGCATATCGGCTTCGTTGCGCAAACGCAGCGCCAGCAGATTGGGCCAACGGTTGTTGGTGTCCACGGTGGAGCCGACGCCGTCGGTGATGGAATCGCCGACCGTGACAATCGTGGACACCGCATCGCCGCCGCTGACGTCAATGGCGGTCAGATAATGCCAGAAGGAAATCTCATGCGCATCGTCCATGCTGACAGCGCGCGTGAGGTCGCCGGATTCACTGACAAACGAAGTCTGCATCGCCGCCCGATGGGTGGTGGGCAGGCCACTGGGCTCAGGCAGGTACAGGCTGATGCTCAGGTTGGTAAAGGCATCGACCGTAAACGGCAGCGGATCGCTGAAAACGGTAGCGCCGCGCGGAATGATGATGTCCGATTGCTCGCCAAAACTCAGGCTTTGCAGAGTGTCAACCTCAATCCCGGTTCCACTGCTCTGCTCGGCAACGCTGGCTGCAGCAATATGCAGGGGCCTGTTGCCATGGGTGTTGGACAGACGTATGCGCAGGGTATCACCGCCGGCCGTGACATGGGCGATCAGGCGCAAAGTCTGCCCGTCAAATTCGTCATGCTCTGCCGCTTCGGCTGGCAGCATGCCCGGTGGCAGGGTGCTCGGACTCATGGCCCAGGCGGTGACCCAGTAATGGTCCTGTAGTCGGTTTGAGTCTTGAGAGGGGTTCGAGTCCTGGGCGCTGACGGCGTTCAGGCCCACACCACAGACCATGGTCAGGACCAGCAACCAGGTGGACAGTCGATACTTGCTACGGGGCAGTTTCATGATGGACGGCTCCTGCTTGTTTTTGTTGTTCGCGTATCATCCATCATACGCCAACACAGCCTGCCTGTCCCCGACCTGCGAACAGCCCGCCGCCTGTCGCAAAACCATCCATTGCTGACCGGAATTGCTTACATTATCTGCGAAAGTGCATTAATATCATGCGCTTATTTTGCCATTGTGGTTTATGAAGTCGGGACGGTTTAAATAATGCCAATCAAAATCGCCGCTGTATCAGGCGCCTGCCTGTTGATCTGTGCCTCTGCTGTCAGTGTCTCTGCGTCGGCCCAGCCCCCGCAAGCCCCTGACGACACGTCATCATTGCCAACCAACGCACCACGGCAATTCCGCGCGGTACGGGTCGATCAGCCACCGGTGATTGATGGCATCATTGACGATGCCGTGTGGCAACAGGCCAACGTCATCACCGACTTTCACCAGACCCGGCCGGGCAATGGCACGCCGACCTCCGAGCGCACGGAAGTCTATGTGGTTTATGACGATGACGCCCTGTATGTGGCCGCGCGCATGTACGACAGCAATCCGGAACTGATTGCCGCGCCGGTGATACGCCATGGCCAGGGTATGCCCTCCGATGATCGGCTGGTGATAATCCTGGATCCGTTCAATACCGGTCGCGCCGGTTACCGCTTTGAAACCAACCTTAATGCGGCGCGCCATGACTCGTTATACACCAGCGTCACCAGCTTCTCACTGGACTGGAATACCATCTGGGACGTGGCCACCAGCGTTGATGGTCAGAGCTGGATCGCCGAGATAGAAATTCCGTTCAAATCCATCCCTTTTGACCCGGCCATTGAGACCTGGGGTTTCAATTTTGGCCGCGCAATCCGCCGCCGCGGTGAGGAAATGGCCTGGGTGTCGCAGAACCGTACCTACAACCCCAGCGTGTCCGGGCAGATGGTCGGCATCAGTGGCATCAGCAAGGGCGTGGGACTGGACCTGGTGCCGTCACTGTCAGTGAACCGCCGGCGTGAGTACGATCCGGCCACCAACGAAACCAATACTGAACCGTCACTGGATGCCTTTTATCGTATAACCCCGTCGCTGAACGCGGCGCTGACCATCAACACAGATTTTTCTGCCACCGAGGTCGACAACCGCCAGGTCAACCTGACCCGTTTCAACCTGTTCTTTCCGGAGAAGCGCGACTTTTTCCTGAATGACTCGGACCTGTTCCAGTTCGGCAACATCGGCGGCATGGCCGGCGGCAACGAAGCTACCTCACTGGGCAGCCGCGAAAATGCCCGACCGTTTTTCTCCCGACGCCTGGGTCTGAGTGAAACCGGCGCGCCGGTGGACATCAATTACGGCGGCCGCATCAGTGGCCGCGTGGGCCGCTGGAATATCGGCACCCTGGCCATTCGCCAGGATGAGTTTGGCGCGGTGGATGCCTCGGACCTGTTTGTCACCCGCATCTCTGCCAACGTGCTGGAAGACTCGGGTATCGGCTTTATCTATACCAACGGTGATCCTGCGTCCAATATCGACAACAGTGTGGTCGGGGTCGACTTCAAATACCTGAACAATCGTCTGGCCAGCGGTCGCACCGTGGAAGCCGATGCCTGGTTCCAGCAATCCGACACACCCGGCCTGGACGGCGACGATGCGTCCTTTGGTTTTGGTGTGCGCATGCCCAATGCCACCGGCCTGAGGGGTCGCATGGCTTACAAAGAGGTGCAGCGCAACTTCAACCCGGCGATGGGTTACATCAACCGCGCCGATGTGCGCGATCTGACAGCAGATGTGGGTTACACACATTTCTTTGGCGGCGACGTCTGGCAGACTGCCTTCGCCGGCATTGACGCCCAGCGCATCGAACGGCTTGAAGGCGGGCTGCAAAGTCAGGCGCTGGTGTATCGGCTGCTGGAACTGCAGACCAACACCCGTGACGGTATCAACCTGTCCCACACGCGCAACGACGAGAATGTGCTGCGGCCGTTTACCATCTACTCGGACCAGAACCGGCAGGTCGCGATTCAGCCCGGGCGATATCAATTCTCCGAGAGCGAGCTCAGCCTTAACACCGGCGGCCAGCGGCGTCTGTCGGGCCGGTTAAGTTATTTGCAAGGCGACTTCTACAACGGCGAGCGCACCAATATCAGCGGCTCGGTGACCTGGAACCAGTCTCGCTTTTTTGTGCTGTCGGCAAATTACGACTGGAACGATATCAGCCTGCCGCAGGGCGATTTTGTGGCACGATTGACCTCGGTGTCGACTCAGGTTGCGTTCTCGTCGACCCTGTACTGGATCAGCCTGTTGCAGTACGACAACCTGTCCGAAGAGCTGGGTATCAATACCCGCGTGCAGTGGATTCCGCGCGCCGGTCAGGAAGGTTTTATCGTGCTGAACTACAACATGCAGGACCGTGACAAGGACAACACCTTTGAGTCGGCGTTTTCTGACCTGACGGTGAAGTTCCGCTACACGTTCCGGTTCTGAGTCGGCACCTTATGGGGCCAGGTGATTGTTGCCGGGGTTTTCCCTGTCGTAGGCCAGCACGACATGGGTATCGGGCTCAACCAGGGCCGTATCCTTCCCGTCATAACGCAAACGGGTCAGGATGTCGCTGATCACGTTGAGGCGCACCTGGCGCTTGTCGTCAGCATGCACGACGGCCCAGGGCGCTGCGGCAGTGTGAGTGCGCGCCAGCATCTCGTCACGGGCCATTGAATAGTCTTCCCAGAAATCCAGCGCCTGTGCATCAATCGGGCTGATCTTCCACTGTTTCAGCGGATTGTCCCGGCGCGCCTGCAAGCGCTTTTCCTGTTCGGCGTAGGATATATCCAGGTAGTACTTCATCATCTTGACGCCGGATCGTACGATCATGTTTTCAAATTCGACCACCGAGCTCATGAACTCTTCGTATTCGTGCAGCGAACAAAAGCCCATCACCCGCTCAACACCGGCACGGTTGTACCAGCTGCGGTTAAACACCACCATCTCGCTGGCGGCCGGCAGGTGCGGCACGTAACGTTGAAAATACCAGGTGGACTGGTCACGATCGGAAGGTTTGCCCAGCGCCACCACACGGGTGTCCCGCGGACTCAGATGTTGGACAATGCGTTTGATCACGCCGTCCTTGCCGGCCGCATCGCGACCTTCCAGAATGATCAGAATCCTGTCGTTGCCGGCAATAAAATGCCGTTGCAGTTTCACCAGCTCAATCTGCAGGCTGCGCAGACGTTTTTTATACGCTTTTTTGGAAATGGCTGACGTTGACATGGCCGACTCCTTTGGCTGTGATCGATGCTGACGGGGCATCAGTGTCTCCCTTGCCGCTGAGCTTCATGGTATCTTGCCCGACTATGAGCGACAACAACATCATTCAGTCCTGGCACAGGAACGCATCGCCGTGGATCTCGGCTGTGCGAGAACAGCAGATCGAGTCCCGTAAAGCGGTGACCGATGCGGCGATTATCGAGGCTGTGACAGAACTCGCCCCTGCTTCGGTGCTTGATGTGGGGTGCGGTGAAGGCTGGTTGGCCCGCGCCCTGGCCATGCGGGGCATGCAGGTGACGGGGATTGATGTCGTGCCTGAGCTGATTGCCGCCGCACAACAGGCCGGCGACGGCGAGTTTCAGGTAATGGCCTATGACGCACTGATGCTGCATCCGTTCGAGCAGCGCTTCGATGCGATGGTGTGCAACTTTTCCCTGATCGGCGAGCAATCAACGGCCGCTTTGATTCAGGCTGCACCCAGGCTGCTCCGTTCCGGCGGTAAATTGATTGTGCAGACGCTGCACCCGGTGACTGCCTGCGGTGACGAGGCATATCAGGACGGCTGGCGACAGGGTTCCTGGCAGGGTTTCAGCGGTGATCTGGCCGATCAATTCACAGATCCCGCGCCCTGGTACTTCCGCACGCTGGAGAGTTGGCAGGCACTGTTTGCCGATGCCGGCCTCACCCTTATCGGGATAAAAGAGCCCTCAGCGAATAAAGAGCCTTCAGCGAATAAAGAGCCCTCAGCGAGTAAAGAGCCCTCAGCCAGTAAAGAGCCCCGTCGTTCAGCTGACAGTCAGCCAGCATCGGTTATCTTCATCGCCACTGTTTAAACGATGAGGATGTACCTGTGAGATCTGTTTCCCGCTTCAGTGCCATGGTTCTGGGTTTGTCACTTGTGCTGGGCCTGAGCAGCCTGGGTTATCTGTTGGGCAGCTTTGCGGTGACTGTCAAGGAGTATGAACGCACCGTTACGGTCAAGGGTCTGGCCGAACAGGAGCATGTCGCCGACATCGTGATCTGGCCGATTCAGTACACAGCGGCGGACAATGATCTGGGCGCACTGTATGCCACCATAGACAGCAACAACGTCAGCATCCGTGAATTTCTGGAAAACAATGGCCTGCCGGCAGCTGCCGTCACCCTGGCACCGCCGGCGATTACCGATCGGCTGGCACAATCCTATGGCGACGGTTCACGCGCCGAGTTTCGATACACGGCCACCCAGGCGCTGACCGTGTATTCGTCCGATATAGAGCTGGTGCGCGGACTGATGAGCTCGCTGTCGGACCTGGGCCGGGAAGGCATTGTGTTCTCCGGTGCCGAGTATCATCTGCAGCCCGAATATCTGTTCACCCGCCTGAACGATATCAAGCCGGCGATGATCGAAGAAGCCACGCGTGAAGCGCGCGCTGCCGCGGTCAAATTCGCCGATGATTCCAACAGCGAACTGGGGAAAATCAGGAACGCCTCGCAGGGACAGTTCAGCATCAGCGACCGGGATCGCAACAACCCACATATCAAGAATGTGCGTGTGGTGGTGTCAGTGGAATACTATCTGTCGGATTGAGGTATATGTACTGATAGGTACCGTACATATAGGTTAATCTGACGTAACGTCCGACAGCCCTTGTGTTACGCTTATGGCGTTATGGCCCACTCATCTGCGCACAACACTCGTCGACGCTTCAGGCTGCTGATCAAGCTGGAAGCTGCTCTCGAGACGCCCATGTTCGTTCTCGCGCTGCTGTGGCTGTGGCTTTTTATTATTGAACTGACGCGTGGCCTGACGGTCTTTCAGGAACGTCTGGGCATCGTCATCTGGGCACTGTTCATTATTGAATTCGCATTGAAGTTCGTCCTGGCGCCTGCCAAGCGCCGCTTCATGCGTCGCAACATCATCACCATGATCGCCCTGTTTGTACCGGCATTACGCGCATTCAGATTGTTGCGTGCGGTCAGGTTGCTGCGCGCCACTCGCGTGGTGACCAGCACCCGGTTTGTCCGTGCCCTCACCACCGGTCGACGTCTGCTGGCGGATCTTGATGAAGCTCAGGGCGGTCAACCCGAAGCCCACATGCACGTTGGGATACTGATCGCGTGTGACCCGGCACAGGCAGATGATCATCGCACCTTTTCCCGGATCCTGGCGGCCGACGTCAAGCCAACGCTGGTATCGGCAAGTGGTATTCCGTGGACCTTTCACCAGCCACAGCTGTCCCGCACGAGCAGCGACGAGCCGCTTAAGCCTTCAGCGTTTCTCGAAGAGGCGGGCCAGCAGTTGGCTGAAGGGCCATTCGACATGGTCGTCGTGATCACCGATTCACCGCTGGTTTCGCGCCGCAAACTCGCCAGTGCCGGCCTGGCTTCTGATGTTTGCAGGATCGTGGTGATCTCCACGCGGCAACTGCGCAGCACGCCGCGCGGCAGTTCGGAATACAGCCTGGATGCGCCGGCCTTGAGCAGGAACGCGGCGTCACTGCTACTGCACCTGATTGGCCATGTCAGCCGCCTGCCTCACAGCGGGCCGGGCGAACAGGACGTGATGGCGCCCTTCGCATTCCGCGAGAATCGGGGACCTGAGATATTCTACAGCCAGGACCATCAGCAAAAGCTGAGAAAGCGCGCCGAAGATTTGCCGGAACGTGAACTGCGCGGCGGCAACCTGCTGGACACCTTTGTGTTCCATCTCCTGATGCTGGGACGGCATCCACTGCAAGTGCTGCGCACGCTGCTGCGCAACCGGTCCATCCTGCTACCGCTGTCACTGCCCGGCCTGGCCACCGCAGCGGTGGCGCCCGGACTACTGCTGGTGTTCACCGCCGAGATCTGGGATGTCGGCCTGAACATGGGCAACCTGACGGCAACGCTGTATGCCATACTCAGCATCGCTGGCGCAAGTCTGTACCTGGTCAAGGTGCAATCGTTATTTCTGCCACGCAAGAACAAATTCACGGTGACCGAGCACCTCGCTGTTGCCAACAGTATTGTCTTTCTCAGTATCATGATGGCCTGCATCGGTCTGTTCCTGTTAGTGGGCGGGTTGATGCTGCTGATCCAGCTGTATATCTTCCCGGCCGATCTGATCCAGACCTGGCCGACCCTGGATCAGGCCGATGTCAGCCTGGGCGACCAGATCCGCCTGGCGAGTTTCATCAGCACCGTGGGGGTTACCACCGGCGCGCTGGCCGGCGGTCTGGAAAGCCGTACTGTCATCCAGCACCTGGCACTGTTCCTTGACGAAACATAAAAAGGTGAGACATAAAAAAAGGGCCGCTTCCCAGCGACCCTTCAGACTTTCCTCTATTGCGCTATATCGACAGCAGCGCGCCACCGACTGACGTCGCGGCACTGACGACTGCGCCTACCACCAACCACCAGGCGGCTGTGATGGCATTTTTACGGACGTGCTCGGTATAGATCACCATTTTCCGTTTGCCCTGTTGATACCGTCGGGTTACCTCGTTTTCCACGGCGGTAAATGTTTCCAGTGCCCTGTCCCTCGCTTCGATCATCGTGTCCGCCGCTTTTTCAGCCTGCTCTTCGGATATTCTTGAGTTCGATGACAGCAGGGCGACAACCGACTCCCGATCCATTTTGTGCAATCGATCCCGAACAATGTGTGGCGCTGCCCCGGGTTCTTCCATGATCGCCTGGACATCTCTTCTAAGTGAGGCATAGTTCAGTTCGGGTCTTTCCAGCCCGTTGAGATAGTCTGCCAGCTTTCTGTTCACCATCGACCTGGCGTCCGCGCTCCTGGCACTTGCGCCAGTGCCACCGTCACTGCTGGCATTTGCGCGGTCCATGTCAGCCTTACGTTTCTCCGCTTCTCCTTGCATGCGAGTGAATACATCAAAAACCTGTTCAACCACCTTGTCGGATTTTTCCGGGTCCAGGCCGCTGACATCCGCGACAATCCCCTTGATGGTAGGTTTATCAAACAGAGCCATTCGTGCCTTGAGGTTCTGCGCTCCCTGCCTGGGGTCGTCAAACAGTGTCATGATGTCCTGTTTGAACTCGTCTGCAGACAGCTCGGGATTATTGGTTCGTTCCAGTATTTGCGACAGCTTTTTGCGCAGCTGGGCGGCTTCTTCGTCGGAAACTGGCGCCAGCGCATCAAACGCGGTGCCCGCGGGGTCGTCGCTGCTGCCCGCGCTATCAACTTTGCGTTTCAGGTTTTGCGCAGCACGCTTCAGCTTGCCGGCATTCTCAGTGTTCACGGTCGGATGATCGCGATAGTGGAGTTCCACCACCTCAACAAGGTCATCACCACTCACTGTCGTCTTATGCTCGGCCTCTACGGCCCGGATGATGCGCTTTAACTCCTTTTCCATGTCATCCATGGTCGGGAGCTGTGGCGTGAGTTTGTCTATGTAGTCGCCGAGTTTTTTATCAACATTGTCTTTACGGATGATATGGTCCACTTCCTCGTACACGGCGCGAACGGATTTTCGCGCCTGATCTTCTGCGTTGTCGGGATGGCTCAGCATGCCCGATGCCGCATTGGCAGTGCCGCGAACGCCCTTCACCGCTGAGTGCATCAGGCCACCCACGACAGAGGACACTATTTTGTATTCCAGAAGTACTATCGACAGGAAAAAAAAAGCCCAAACAACCAGCCCGGCGACAATAGCGTATTCGGCGGTCAGCGGAATAATCGAGGCGCCTAAATAACTGCCGGCAAACACTGCGATACTCGACGTGATTAGCGCGGATACGCCCATGGCATTGGTGACGGCCATCATGGACAGTGATTTGTGATGCTCCTCCTCTTCATCGCGTTCGCGTGTTTTGTCGTCTTTGGCTAGAGAGTGAGCTTTTGCTTCTGCGGCCTTTTCCTTGAGGTCCGGGGTGAGTGATAGCCCTGTGGCTATCGAGAGCGAGGAAATCAGAAAGTGAACGCCGTAGGCGATAAGCACTGCTGAAATAATGCCTACGACAAACAGTCCAGCGATCCCGTCGGTCAAGAATATATTCTGTCTCTTATACACATCTCCGAGCCCACGAGACAGGCAGAAAT
>OLID01000120.1_pt1 | contig 46454 bp, 41 predicted proteins | sample 1609361 | NCBI WGS metagenome assembly OLID01 (sample SAMN05416778, study PRJEB24817) | seawater metagenome | isolation source: Sea water | place: Canada:Atlantic | collected 2013-07
AGATTTCTGCCTGTCTCGTGGGCTCGGAGATGTGTATAAGAGACAGGTCTTCCACCACACCATCAAGGCTGCGCGACAGTTTGACCTGGCTAACGTCGTGCTGATACTGACCAACACCGATGGACTTGGGTTCGATCTTCACCAGTTCAGCCAGCGGATCCTGCAGGCGCCGGGCGATCGACACCGCACCGCGGATGGTTACATCAAGATCCGGCAACTCCTGCGAGGCAAACTCGGAGGCGGAATAGACCGAGGCGCCCGCTTCATTAACCAGAATACGGTTTAGCCTGAACTCGGGATGTGCCTTGCAGAAATCCGCAACAAACTGGTCGGTTTCCCGCGACGCCGTGCCATTACCGATAGCGATCAGCTGGACATTGTACTTCTCACACATGGCACGCAGCACCGCCGCTGCTTCGCGGGTCTTGTTCTGTGGTGCCGTGGGAAAAATCGCGCCATGATCCAGCACCCGGCCAGTGGCATCGACCACACACATCTTCACCCCGGTACGCAAACCCGGATCCAGACCGATAGTGACCTTTTTGCCTGCCGGCGCAGCCAGCAACAGGTCCTTGATGTTGCGCGCAAACACGTTGATCGCATCTTCTTCGGCCTGGTCGCGCAGCTGGGTCAGGAAGTCGGTTTGCAGATGGGTATGAATTTTTACCCGCCAGGTCCAGCGTACTACCTCTTGCAACCAGGCATCAGCCGCGCGCCCTTCATCATGCACCTGCCAGTGTGCGGCAATCATGGCCTCACAGCTGTGCTTGACCGGCGGCGCCGCAGGATCAACCGGAATGTCGACCTTGAGATTGAGGATGCCTTCATTGCGCGCGCGGAACAGTGCCATGACGCGGTGCGAGGGGATTTTACTGACTGCTTCGGAGAATTCGAAATAGTCGCGATACTTGGCGCCTTCCTGCTCCTTACCGGGAATAAGCTCCGATGACAGGTGCGCTCTGGCCCAGAAAAAATCACGCAGCTTGCCCAGCAGTGTTGCATCTTCGCCGAACTGTTCAATCAGGATATGTTTGGCACCATCGAGTGCCGCCTTGGCATCGTCGACACCCAGTTCGGTGTTAACAAAGGCCTCCGCCTCCTGTTCCGGGGAGCGCGAAGGGTCGGCAAACAGCATATCCGCCAGCGGCTGCAGGCCGGCCTCCCGGGCAATCTGGGCGCGGGTCCGGCGTTTGGGTTTATACGGCAGATACAGATCTTCCAGTGTGGTCTTGGTGTCGGCAGCGCGAATCTGTTGTTCCAGCTCCGGGGTCAGTTTTTCCTGCTCGCGGATACTTTTGATGATAGCGTCCCGACGGTCGTCAAGCTCGCGCAGATAAATCAGCCGTTCCTGCAGGCGGCGCAACTGAATATCATCCAGACCACCGGTAACCTCTTTGCGGTAACGCGCAATGAACGGCACGGTGGCGCCGTCATCAAGCATGGCCACGGTGGCGGCAACCTGCTCCGGACGGGCGGCGATTTCTTCAGCTATTTTGTCAAACATGATGCTCATACTACTGGGTGTCCTTGGGGGGCTTGTTCTCTGTGTCTTTGTCGTTGGCCAATGTGTTGGCGTTGGCGCGTCTGACATGCTCATCGATGTAGGTCAGCACACCACGCAGAATATTGATCTCCATGGCATCCGGTCGAATACGACCAAACAGCCGACGCATGCGTGGCATCAACAGGCGCGGATTCTCCGGATCGTGAAAATCCATCGCCACAAGTGCCTTCTCCAGATGCTCGTAAAACAGTTCCATCTGGTGTCCATCGGCCTTGGGCACATCCCAATACTCGTCTTCGGAGGCCGGATCATACAGCGGCGCGTCCGCACCCAGCCGCGGATCACCAGCCTGTTCCAGCATGGCAATACGCACCTCGTAACAGATGACCATGACCGCAGCGGCCAGATTCAGTGAACTGTATTCTTCGTTGGCCGGAATCTGCACGTGATAATGGCATTGTTGCAGCTCATCGTTGGTCAGGCCGGTGTCCTCGCGGCCGAATACCAGCGCGATCTGCCCGCTACTGGCTTTCAGCGCGCCACTGGCGTTCGGCGCGCCACCGGCATCCTGCGCATCACCGGCGTTTGCCGCACGCAGGGTCTCAAGCAGCACATGCCGGGCGCATTGACGCGGAGACAGCATGGGCCATGGCATGCGCCGTGAGCGCGCACTGGCGCCAATGACCATCGAGCAGTCAGCCACTGCCTCAACCAGTGTCGGAAATATTCTGGCGCGCTCCAGCACATCGGTCGCAGATACGGCGCGCCACATCGCGACATCACTGGGATAGTCACGTGGGTCAACCAGACGAAGGTTGGGTATCCCCATGTTTTTCAGGGCCCTGGCGGTAGCGCCAATATTGCCGGGATGAGAGGTATTGACCAGCACCACGTGGACCCGGCTGAGGTCGGATGCGATAGCCTGTGAAAGTTTGCCTTTGGGCTTTTCTGTCGGCAATGGACTGCTCCAGCGGTTGGTTTTAGTCAGGGGCGGGATTATAACAACTAGTTAAGGACTGACTGCCAGCATTTTGCTATCATTCTCCGTCTTTTAAACCGACGTCCCGATTCAAGCCGGGCAACAAGTTAAGCGAATATCATGCATCCCGTTATCAATATCGCCCTCCGGGCCGCGCGTGGCGCTGCCGAACAAATCATTCACGTCAGCGACCGGCTGGACCGTGTCAGTATCCTCGAAGACAAAAATGGTGAACTGATCACCAGCATGGATGTGGATGCCGAACGTACCATCCTGTATCACCTGCGCAAAGCCTATCCTGACTTCAGTGTGGAGTCACGGCTGAGCGGCTACACAGCAGGCGCTGACACCGACAATACCTGGCTGATCGACCCGCTGGCCGGCAATCGCAATTTCCAGCGCGGCTTCGGCTCATTCTGTATCTCCATAGCCTTGAAAACCAGCAAGGGTATTGCCCACGGCGTGGTGTTGAACCCGGCAGCAAACCAGGAGTTCAGCGCCAGCAGGGGCGCTGGTGCGCAGCTGAACGACAGCAGAATGCGCACTGGCAAGCTGACATCGCTGGAAAACGCCTACGTAGGGCTGGATCCGCAGCCCGCCGAGGACAACTTCCTCGCACAACTGCAGAGCCAGTTGCTGGCCCTGCCCTGTTATATCCGCATGAGTGGCTGCGCGCCGCTGGACATGGTCTATGTAGCAGCCGGGCGCCTGGACGCGGGCTGGTGTCGCCCGCAGCATCAAACCTCACTGGCCGCCGCGCAACTGATCCTGCTGGAGTCTGGCGCCCTGCTCAGCGATCCTCAGGGCAATCCGCAAACCCAGGGCAGCAAAGAACTGTTGTTTGCCAACCCAAAATGTTTCAAGCACCTGCTGCAGATCAGGCAATCCCTGAAGGCGCCCCTGCAGGAATAGTCCACCCACAACAACATCAACCAACACATGGCGATGGCCTGATATGGCAGAAAAAAGGGCAAGCAAGCGCTACCAACTGACAGACGGCCCCATCGCATCGACCCTGGTCAGCATGACCATCCCCATGATACTGGGCATGCTGATGATGTTCAGTTTCAACCTGGTTGATACCTTTTTTATCAGTATGCTGGGCACCGAAGCACTGTCCGCAATCAGCTTTACCTTTCCTGTCACGTTTACCATCATGAGCCTGGCCATTGGCCTGAGCATCGGCACCTCGGCCGTGGTTGCCAAATATATCGGCCGGGGCGAAATCGAAAAAGCCAAGGAAGCGTCCACCGTCACCAACTATGTAGCCATGGCGCTGGCCGGGGTGCTGGCACTGGTCGGCTATCTGTTGATGGACCAGATCTTCCTGCTGCTGGGCGCATCACCCGGCATGTTGCCCGCCATCCGGGAATACATGGATATCTGGCTGCCCACCAGCGTTCTGCTGGTGGCGCTGATCTGCGCCAATTCCGTGCTGAGGGCCAACGGTGACACGCGCACACCGAGCATCGTCATGGCCGCCGCCGGACTGATCAACGCCGCGCTGGATCCTCTACTCATTTTTGGTTGGGGCCCGGTGCCGGCCATGGGAATTCAGGGCGCCGCTTTGGCCACGCTGTTTTCCTGGGTAGGCGCCTGCATATTCCTGTTCTACTTCCTGGCCATTCGCCACGAGCTGATCCATAAGGGCCTACCGTCAACACAGGTATTCAAAACCTCGTCCCGCGAGATGTTGCGTATTGGTATCCCGGCCTCGGGCGCAAACATGATGACACCGCTTGCTGCAGGCGTCATGACCGCCATCATTGCCGGCTATGGCGAGACGGCAGTAGCGGCTTTCGGGGTCGGTTCCCGGCTGGAGTCCATGGCATGCATGGTCATCCTGGCATTGTCGAGTACCCTGCCGCCTTTTGTCAGCCAGAATCTGGGCGCAGGCAAACTGGATCGCATTGACGAGGCATGCTGCCTGTCGATGCGCTTTGTCCTGGGCTGGCAGCTGCTGATATATGTGCTGATGGCAGCCGGTGCCTCTTTCATCGCCTGGGTGTTTACCCGCGATGAGGAAGTTGCCAGTATCATCCGGCTGTATATCTGGATCATGCCGCTGAGCTACGGCATGCAAGGTGTGATCATATTATGCAACTCGGCCCTGAACGCGATTCACCGGCCCATGGTGGCGCTCTACCTGAGTATGGCCCGATTCTTTATATTCTATGTACCGCTGGCCTGGGTCGGCAGCTCATTGTTCGGCCTGCCGGGGTTTTTCGGCGGTGCCTTTGCCGGCAATGTGCTGATGGCATTGCTGTCGTGGTGGACCTTCCGTCGGGTGATGGCGGCAGAGCGGGCCCAGCTTGACGTTGTTGGCGCTACCTGAGCCAGTCAGTCGGCCGCTCTGCAAAACTCTGGCCTGTGCTGCGCAGTTGATTTATGCTTCCCGAATGAATGTACTTACTGCGCTACACAACCGGGTCTCCGTGTCCCGGCTCACCGAACCCGCCCCGGCCCAGTCTGCTCTCGACAATATGTTCAAAGCCGCCATGCGTGCCCCTGACCATGGCCTGCTGCGGCCCTGGCGCTTCCTGGTACTGCGGGGCAGTGCTCGCGACCGCCTGGGTGATCTGTTCGCACAGGCAGCACTGAACGATGAACCTGACCTGCCACCGGCAAAGCTTGACAAGCTACGCAGCAAACCGTTGCGCGCGCCAATGATCATTGTCGGCATCTGCAGCCCCCGAGACCACCCCAAGGTACCGGTATTCGAGCAACAACTGGCCGCCGGCGCCGCCATCAATAATCTGCTGATCGCAGCTTATGCTCAGGACATTGGCGCGATCTGGCGCACGGGTCCGATGGCAACCCATCCCACTGTATGCCGCGGCCTGGGGCTGTCGGCGCAGGAGAGCGTCCTGGCTTTCATCTACCTGGGCACACCGGATGGCCCGCCGCGCGTGTTAAAAGAAGAAGACTTCCATCCCTTTGTGCAGGACTGGTAAATGCCCGACTCGACGCTCAAAAAAATAACAATAATGCGTACCACCATTTTTAACACACCGTTGCTGACACCGCTTTTACGCGGCATCTCCACTGGCATTCTGGCCCTGCTGGGGTGGAAGGCTATCGGCAAACCGCTACAGGACCAGCGCTTTGTTTTGATCGGCGCGCCACACACCAGCAACTGGGATTTCCCGCTCATGCTGATGGTGGTACTGAAGCTGGAACTGAAGCTGCACTGGATGGGCAAACACAGCCTGTTCATGTTCCCGTTTGGCGGGCTGATGCGCTGGCTGGGGGGTATACCCATCGATCGGCGGAGTGCGCATGGCGTTGTTGATCAGGTTGCTGCACAGTATCAGCAGAACCCGCAACTGGTGGTGCTGGTGCCGCCGGAAGGCACACGCAAAAAGGTGCAGGCATGGAAAACCGGGTTCTACCATATCGCCAACAATGCCGGCGTACCCATATTGATGGGTTATCTGGATGCCAGCCGAAAGGAAGCGGGACTGGCAGACTTCTTTTACCCGACCGGCGACGTCGACTCGGACATCCAGAAGATCCGCGCCTTTTACGCCACCAAGAAGGGTATCAGGCCCGAGAATGCAGACTGAGCTGACCGTCGGCGGCACCCGCATCGGCAGGTGCCGTTGGTTCTGATTGATGGTTCAGGTCTGATTGATGCTGCGGGTCTGCTTGAAAGTTCAGACTGTTCAGCACATGTCCGAACACAAAGTTGGCATAGTCAGCAATGCCCACCTTGAGATGCTGAAACTTCCAGCGCTTCAGATACCATTGCTGAAGCATGGCCGTTGTGCTGGCTGCCAGTAACGTGGGGTTGCCGTCATAGCGGAACACACCGGTTCTGATGCCCTCAAGAAAGATCTCTTCAAGCCGCTGATCAAACTTCAGCTCCATCTGCGTCGCCGCTTCCCGTTGGGCCTTGTCCAGACCTTTAGCCTCGATGAAACAGAAATAGTACCAGGGATGCATGATGTCGTTCATGTACAGATCAGCGCAGATAACCGCCTTCAGTCGCTGGTAGGGCGCGAGCTGGTGTTGTTCAAGATCACTCATCACGTCGTCGATGGTCTGCCGCACGACCGCCTCAATGGCGGAGGCCAGATCGGATTTGCTGCCAATGTAGGCGTACAGCCCGCCCATGCTGATCTGGGTTTCACGGCTGAGATCGCGCAAACTCATGGAGTGGAATCCCTGGCTGTTGGCCAGGCGGAAAGTACAGGTAAAAATCTTCTGCAGGTTACGCAGGGCTGTCCTGCCGTTCTTGATTTGCATGCGCTCGTGATGCACAGCAAAGACACGCTCCCACAAGGGTTCGCCTTCAAGAGTCCACGTACGACGAAAAGCATCAATGCTGGTGTCTTGCGGCCATGTATCTGTTATTTTTTCCACGACATTATTGTCCATAGCTATCCACCCCGGATGAATCCCTAGTCACGCTTTTTGCTGAATAAAGCAGCGGGTAGCCGGTAAGTCTACAGCAACACTTCGCATCAGGACAGTATTCAGCCTGGCGGCGCTTACAGCAGCGCGGTTACCACCGCATACAGACCGGACATCGCACAAAGAGTCAATGAGCCACCGCGGATGGCCCCTGCCGGTAATCGATGCATGGTTCTGCGGGCAACCCAGTAACCCAGCACGGTCGCGGGCAATAGTGGCAATGACAACCAGACGTGAATCATACCAAAATGCCCGATTGGCGCAAGAATAACCAATGAAATCAGGCAGCTGACCACAAAAAAGGCTGCCAGATTGGCGCGTATCAATGCCAGGTTCTGATGTTGCCACAACAGCGCCATCGGTGGCCCGCCAATGGAGGTACTGGTGCCCATAAACCCGGAGAGGAACCCGGCGGTCATCATCCGTCCCGGCGTTGGATGCCAGCGCAGCGACGACAGACTCACCGCCACGGCAAAAAGTACTGACAGGCCTATCCACAGCGCCAGCATGTCCTTGTCGATCAACAACAGCAGACCGGCACCGGCCAGCGAACCGGGCACCCGACCAATCACGGCTGCCTTCAGGCCCTGCAAAGACACACCGTCACGGAACGCCCAGGCATTGATCAGCGACAGTACCAACGCACAAACGGTCACCGGCGCCGGGACAAAGTCAGGGTTGATAAAAAACAGTACCGGCGCGGCGATCACGGCCAGGCCAAAACCAACCGCGGTCTGCACAAATGCCCCGACAAACACCAGTGCCATCGCTACAAACATATCCATGTGAACCGTTCTCAGCACCAAAACCCGGCATTTTACGCGAAGCCGGCGCCAAGGTCGCGCCCGGTGTTATACTGCAAGACATGTATCCTTTATCCTATATCGAACCGGTCTTTCGTCCACCCAGTGAGTGGAAATCCCTGATCCTGCAAGTCACCAATGGTTGTTCGTGGAACAACTGCAGCTTTTGTGACATGTACACGGCAGAACAGAAACGCTTCGCACCAACACCGCTGGCGCAGCTGGAAACACAGTTAAAAGGCATCGTCGAGGCTGGTTATCCGGTTTATCGGGTGTTTCTGGCCGATGGTGATGCCATGACTCTGTCGGTACGCCGCCTGCATGAGATCATGGATCTGCTGAATCGCTGGCTGCCGCACAAACCCCGTGTCAGCGCCTATTGCCTGCCACGCAATCTGAAAAACAAAAGTGTTGCCGATCTGCGTGAACTGCGCGAAAAAGGCCTGAGCCTGATGTATGTAGGCTGTGAAACCGGCGATAACGAACTGCTGTCACTGATCGAAAAAGGTGAAAGTTTTGACAGCTCTTTGTCCGCTCTGGAAAAAATGAAAGCGGCCGGTGTTAAAAGTTCAGTGATGGTACTGAACGGGCTGGGTGGACCTGAGCTCAGCGAACGACACGCCCTCGAAAGTGCGCGCCTGATGAATGCGGCGCAGCCCGAATACCTGTCAACACTGGTGGTCGATTTTCCTCGCGGCAGTGAGCGTTTTGAGAAGAATTTTAACGGCCGCTGGCGCCAGCTCAACAAGACCGAACTGTTTCGTGAAATGGAAGTTCTGCTGGAACACCTGGAACTCGACAACACCATTTTCCGCAGCGATCACGCATCGAATTATCTGGTGCTGAAAGGCGTGCTTGGCAAAGACAAGGCGCGGATGCTGGACACGGTACGTACAGCCATTCATCAGCCCGGACGCATCGCCCTGCGGGAAGAGTGGCAGCGCGGGCTGTAAGCCGGCACTGCCGTTGCGCCATGCCCGAAAATACCTCAGTACAAAATCACACTACGAATTGACTTGCCCTCGTGCATCAGATCAAACGCGTCATTGATGCGCTCCAGCGGCATGGTGTGGGTAATCAGATCATCGATATTGAGTTTGCCTTCCATATACCAGTCAACAATGGTTGGTACGTCCGTGCGGCCCCTGGCACCACCGAATGCACTGCCCCGCCACACGCGCCCGGTAACCAGCTGAAAGGGCCGTGTAGAGATTTCCTGACCGGCGCCGGCGACACCAATAATGATCGATTCACCCCAGCCTTTATGGCAGGCTTCCAGCGCCTGGCGCATGGTGTTCACATTCCCGATACATTCAAAGGTATAGTCGGCGCCGCCTTTGGTGGTCTCGACAATGGCTTCCACCACGTCATGAACTTCCCTGGGGTTGATAAAATCGGTCATGCCAAACTTGCGTGCCAGCTCGACCTTGGCGGGATTGATATCAACACCAACAATCTGCCGGGCGCCAACCATACGCGCCGCCTGTATCACATTAAGACCAATGCCGCCCAGTCCGAAAACCACCACCCGTGAGCCGGGTTCCACTTTGGCATCAAACACCACAGCACCAACACCGGTGGTGACACCACAACCGATGTAACAGACTTTGTCCACCGGTGCATCGCTGCGGATTTTTGCCACGGCAATTTCCGGCAGAACAGTATAGTTGGAGAACGTGGAACAGCCCATGTAATGCATCAGCGGCTTGCCGTCCAGCGAGAAACGACTGCTGCCATCAGGCATCACACCCTTGCCCTGTGTGCTGCGGATGGCCTGACACAGATTGGTTTTCGGGTGCAGACAGTATTCGCATTCCCGGCATTCCGGGGTATACAGCGGGATCACGGTATCACCCACGGCGACCGACTTGACGCCCGCGCCCACTTCAACGACCACGCCGGCGCCTTCATGGCCCAGGATGGTCGGAAAGGCACCCTCCGGGTCATCGCCGGACAGCGTGAAGGCATCGGTATGGCAAACTCCGGTAGCTTTTAGTTCTATCAGTACCTCACCCGCTTTCGGGCCTTCCAGATCGACCTCCATGACTTCCAGTGGTTGTCCGGCAGCAAAGGCAACGGCGGCTCTCGTTTTCATCAGATCAGTCCTCTGTTCGGTGTAATTTGTTGCCGCGTTCAGGCCAACAGGTGTTTCGCGTGGAAACGCAAATGTTCTTCAATAAACGACGCAATAAAGTAGTAACTGTGGTCGTACCCTTCCTGGTAGCGGATAAGGGCATTCGCCTGATCCCGGATGACCTCCGCCAGGTTTTCTGTCAACAGCTGCTCGGCCAGAAACTCGTCGGCAGTGCCCTGATCGACCAGCAGCGGCAGTGACAGGCCGTGCTCACGAATCAGCTCTACACTGTCGAACTGTGCCCACTCACTGCGATCATCGCCCAGATACCCGGTCAGGGCCTTTTGTCCCCAACTGCAGGCCATGGGATTGACGATAGGAGCAAATGCCGACACGGAACAGTAATGTGACGGCCTTTTTGCAGCCATAATCAGCGCACCGTGTCCGCCCATGGAGTGCCCGCTGATCGCCTTTTTATCGGACACCGGAAAATGTGCCTGCACGAAATGCGGCAGCTCCTGGGTAATGTAGTCATACATGCGGAAATGCGCCTTCCACGGCGCCTGCGTGGCATTGACGTAGAAGCCGGCACCCTGCCCCATGTCATAACTGTCGGCATCCGGCACGGCGGCGCCACGCGGGCTGGTGTCGGCAATCACCAGGGCAATGCCCAGTTCCGCCGCAATGCGCTGTGCTCCGGCCTTGGTGCTGAAATTCTCGTCGGTGCAGGTCAGGCCCGATAACCAGTACACTGCGGGGACTTTGGCTGGCGCGGACATCCCCCGGGGCAGATACAGGGAAAAACGCATAATGCATTGCAAGGTTTCGGAAGGGTGTTCAATGCGAATCTGCTCTCCATCGAACAGTCGCTGATTGCTGATGACTTTCATGGCGTGTCCTGCTGTTTGTCTACATCAAACCGTGACGATAAACCACCACGCCGGAAAAAACCAATGCAATTGGCCCGGCCAGGCCACCGCCACTGGCAAGCGCAGCGCGCGGCGAACAGGGATGCTATAATACCGGGTTCTTGTTGCCCCAAAAACCCTATGTGACCGGCAGCCACGCCGTGAGGTAGTACAGTGATCACCAGTGTTGGTCCCTTTGCCCTGTCTGCAGAACGACTGCTGATACTCGCCGGTGTCGCAGTCGCTTTGCTGATCGGCTGGCTGCTGAGTCGCCATCGGGGGCAGCAGCCGGCGCCGGTCATAATCAGCATGTCAGTGGTGGGATTTGTCAGCGCCCGGCTGACCTTTGTACTGCTTTACCTGAATGACTATCTGATAGATCCGCTCAGCATCATTGATGTGCGCGATGGTGGCTTCCATTTTGCTGCCGGCGTCGTCACTGCCGCGCTGTTCGGCCTCCTTCGCGCCTGGCAGCAGCCCGGGCTGCGCCGGACTCTGGCATTGGCGGTGGGCTGCGGCGCAGTGGCCTGGGCGCTTGGCGGGCTGGGCATCGCCCGACTCCAGCAACCTCTCCCATCGCTGCCACCTATCGCACTGACAACCCTGACCGGTGACACGCTCAACCTGCGGTCGTTCAACGACAAGCCCATGGTGGTTAATCTGTGGGCCACCTGGTGTCTGCCCTGCCGGCGGGAAATGCCGGTACTGGAGGCTGCCCAGCAACGGGACACGTGGGTAAACTATCTGTTTATCAATCAGGCTGAATCGACAGAGCAGATTGCCGACTACCTGGCCGACGAAGGATTGACGCTGGACAATGTCCTGCTGGATGCCTCGGCGGTTTCCGGTCGCCTGCTGGACACCCGCGGTCTGCCCAGCACGTATTTCTTTGACACCGACGGCAATATGACAGACGCCCATGTCGGCGAACTGTCCCGTGCGACACTCAACCAGCAACTGCGCAAGCTGCGATAGGGCCGCAGGCACGCTGGCAAAAGCCAGGCCTCATGTTAGAATCCCAGGCCAAGTCAAACAGCTGACAATGATCAGGAGCGGGACCCGAATGCGAGACAAACAGGCCTCTTTCACCAGCTTCGAAACCAGTACTGAAGAGGACTGGCAGATTATCGGCGGCGCCTTCAGGACGTTTGCCCGCGACCTGCCGGCCCGGGTTATCAAGCACCTGCGCCTGCTGGAAGGGGATTGCGGTGGCTTCCCGGTTGACCGGCTGGAGCACTGCCTGCAGACAGCCACTCGAGCCTGGGAGGCAGGTGAAGACGAGGAATATGTCGTGGTTGCCCTGCTGCACGATATCGGCGATACCCTGGGCACTTATGATCATGGCGAAATCGCCGCCGCCATCCTCAAGCCTTTTGTCTCTGAAGCGAACCACTGGTTGCTGCGCCACCACCAGATTTTTCAGGGTTATGACTACTTTCACCACCTGGGTGGTGATCGCAACATGCGTGAAAAATACCGGGATTCTCCGCACTTTGAGTACACCCGGCATTTTTGTGAAGTTTACGATGGCAAAGCCTTCGACCCGGCCTATGAGTCCAAACCTCTGGCTTTCTTTGTACCCATGGTAGAAAGGGTCATGGCCCGACCCCGCAAAACCATCTTTAATGGCCTCAAAGATGCCTGAGTTCCTGAGATGACGGGCCCTGACGGTGTGTGACTAGCGCCTGCCGAGCGTGTAATACGCGCCGGCGACCAGGGCAATGGCACCGCCGATCAGAAACCACATGGTCTCATCAGTGAAGCGCCCGGTCATGGCTTCGGTCAGCTGATCCCCGACCGACTGGGTGGATTGCCACCCGAAAAACAGCAATATCGCGCCTACCACCAGCAGAATCAATCCTAACAGCTGTTTGCTTGGCATAACCTGACTCCTGTTCAGTTATTGTTTCCAGTTTTTACGTTGATATTGCCATCGACACTGATACTAGCACAGACATGCCAGCCAACCGCGTCAACACCGTCACAGTACAGCACTGCAGACGGCAATGTCACTTGACTATTGTCTGTCGAGGGTAGTTAATGGATACTTGGCAGCGTAGTACGCATCCATGGCGTGTCGAGCACATGATGCATACGAGAAACTGTGTGTAATCAGCGCCTCGCCGGGATGGCCGAGCCAACACCAGCTCTTATTCAAGAGGCTGACCATGACCAACAAAAAAGGATGTCCCCCCATGATAAATACCCTGAAAAAGCCTGTAATGTTCACAATGATGGCTGCGTTTCTTGCCGGTAGCATTTCTGCACCAGCGGCTGCCGACATGGTCGACAACAAGCAACTGGCAATGCAGTCAGAGCTGCAGATGCAACGGGACAGCGTCCTGAACCTGATGGCGCGTGACGATGTGCAGAGCACAATGATGGCCTATGGTATCAGTGCCTCGGACATTGAAAACCGTATCAACAACCTGACAGAAGCAGAACTGCTGCAGATCCAGGGTCAACTGGACCAGTTGCCGGCCGGCGAAGGCGCACTGGGTGCAGTGCTGACCATTCTGTTGATCTTCATCCTGCTTGATCTTGCCGGTGTCACCGACATTTTCCCGGGCATCTGAGCCGCCGGGTACGGAAGGTAGCAAAAAAACTGCATGAAACAGCTGTTATTGAGTCTGTTCATTCCGATAGTGCTGGCGTCCTGTGTCTCACCGCCGCAATCAGCGGCGTTGTTGAACGAGACGCCCGCACAGTTCCAGGATGCAGTGCTGGTGCCTGATGTACCCTTTTTTCCGCAGGAAGACTATCAGTGCGGCCCGGCTGCACTGGCAACTGTGCTGGGTGCCAGCCAGCTGCAGGTAAATCCCGAAGAACTGGTGCCACTGGTCTACGTACCCGGGCGCCAGGGCTCTTTCCAGATTGAAATGGTGGCCGCCGCCCGCAGTTACGGGCGGCTGGCCTACCAACTGCCCCCCACCCTGAAGGCCATGTTCAGCGAGGTCAGTCGCGGTCACCCGGTGCTGGTCATGCAGAATCTGGGGCTGGACTGGTATCCGCAGTGGCATTTTGCCGTGGTCAAAGGCTTTGACCTGCAAGAGGGTCATATCATCCTGAATTCTGCACTCACTGAAAACTACCGGCTTTCCCTGACGACCTTTGAACGTACCTGGGCACGCGCCGATCATTGGGCAGTGCTGGTCGTAGAACCTGGCATCATGCCCCTGAGCGCCGAACCTGAACGTTACTTCAGTGCGGTTGTCGCACTTGAGGGCAATAATTCCCCCGCTCAGGTCAGCCCCGCCTACCTGAGCGGCCTGGCCCGCTGGCCCGACAACAGCAGTTTGCTGATGGGGTTTGGTAACCTGCTGTACGGTCAGGGTGATTTTGATGGCGCAGCCGAACATTATCAGCGCACCATTGATGCCCATCCAGACTATGCACCGGCCTACAACAATCTGGCACAAATACATCTGCAGCAAAATGAACTTCAGCAGGCACTGACGCTGGCCGAGAAAGCCGTTGAGCTGGGCGGCGACTTCAGTGACAATTATGCACAAACCCGCGAACGTGTGCAGTCTGCGCTTGCTGACCGTGACGCCGCATCACGCTGAGCAAGCGCGCAGACTGAAACGCCTATGACCAAAAAGCAACACAACACTGTGATCGAATCCATCATTGTTCGTGGCGCGCGCCAGAACAACCTGAAAAACCTGACCCTTGAACTGCCTGTCAACCAGCTCATTGTGATCACGGGCGTCAGCGGCTCAGGCAAATCGACTCTGGCATTTGATACCATTTACGCCGAAGGGCAGCGTCGTTATGTGGAAACTTTTTCTGCCTACGCCCGCCAGTTCCTCGACCGCATGGACAAGCCGGCGGTTGACAGTATTGAGGGTATCCCCCCGGCCATCGCCATTGACCAGACCAACCCGGTAAGAACGTCGCGCTCGACGGTTGGCACCATGACCGAGCTCAATGATTATCTGAAGCTGGTTTATGCACGCCTGTCGCACCTTTACTGCCCCGGCTGTCAGCAACCGGTCAGGCGTGACACCACACAAAGCATTATCGACGATCTGTATGGGGCGGTGGCGACCGATACCCGCCTGCATATCTGCCTGCCTGTGACAGTGCCCCATAACTTCAGCGATGAAGAAGTCATGCAATGGCTGACGCAACAGGGCTATACCCGCATACAAAACACTACAGACAACCAGGTGCATGCCGTTCAGGACCGTCTGCGACTGACCCCGGAGAACCGGGAAAGGCTTGCCGAAGCGATTGAAACGGCGCTGCATCATGGCAACGGCCATGTCGTCATTTATGCAGCACCGGAAACCGCCACTGAACAGGTACTGCGTTACTCGAGCCGCCTGCACTGCGCCGATTGCAACTGCGAGTTCAGTGACCCCACGCCAAGCCTGTTCTCATTCAACTCCCCAGTGGGTGCCTGCGAAAGCTGTAAAGGCTTCGGCCGTATTATTGGCGTAGATTTTGATCTGGTCGTTCCGGATCAAAGCAAATCCCTAAGCGAAGGCGCCGTCAAACCCTGGCAAAGCCCCAGCTATCGCGAGTGTCAGTTGGACATGACAAAGGCCGCCCGCAAGCGTGGCATCCCGCTGGACGTGCCCTGGCGCGACCTCAGCAGCGAACAGCAGCAATGGGTACTGGAAGGCGAAGGCGACTGGGACGACGGTGTCTGGTATGGCGTGCGCAGATTCTTCAACTGGCTGGAAGGCCGTGCCTACAAGATGCATATCCGCGTGTTGCTGTCACGTTACCGGGCCTACACCGAATGCACTGCCTGCCAGGGTGCCAGACTGAAACCGGAAGCCTTGTGGTGGAAACTGGCAGCAGCGACTGGCCGTGGGAAAAACCGGTCCAACCATCCACTGGCCATCCATGAGTTGATGCAATTGCCTTTGGCCCAGTGCGCGGAGTTTTTTGCTCAACTTGCCCTGCCCGCAAATCTGGACAAGGCCACCGATCTGTTGATGGGAGAAATCCGCTCCCGCCTGGGCTATCTGCTTGATGTCGGCCTGGGTTATCTGACGCTCGACCGGCAGTCAAGAACCCTGAGCGGTGGCGAGGTACAGCGCATCAATCTGACCACGGCGCTGGGCACATCCCTGGTCAATACCCTGTTTGTGCTGGACGAACCCAGCATCGGGCTGCACACCCGGGACATGCAGCGCATGGTCAACATCCTGCACCGGCTGCGCGATGCGGGCAACTCCCTGATTGTAGTTGAGCACGACCCGCAGGTGATGCTTGCCGCCGACCTGATCATCGACATTGGTCCGGGCCCGGGCAAACGTGGCGGCGAAGTGCGTTTTATGGGCACACCCGCCCAGCTATTGCGAGACAGGAACTCCCTTACCGGCCAGTATCTGCGTGGTGAACGGAACGTCGAGGACCTGGTCACCATCAACGCCGCCGATGAGTCTCCGGTTTCACGACATATCGTCATCAAAGGTGCCAGTGAACACAATTTGAAGGGCATTGACGTCACAATACCGCTGGGTGGGCTGTGCTGCCTGACCGGCGTCAGCGGCTCGGGCAAATCCACCCTGATGCGGGACATCCTGTACCGCGGTCTGTGCCGCGATTTCGGCATCACCACAGAGGCACCCGGTGACCATCAGTCCATCAGCGGCCACCAACATCTGGAGACGGTGGTGCTGGTCGATCAGAGCCCTCTGGGCAAAACCACCCGCTCCATACCGGCCACCTATGTCGGCGCATTTGATGTCATCCGCAAACGTTTTGTAAGCCAGCCTTTGGCAAAGGAACGCGCCTACACGCCGGGCATTTTCAGTTTCAATTCGGGCAATGGCCGTTGCCCGGTGTGTGCGGGCAACGGCTTTGAGCATGTTGAGATGCAGTTCCTCAGCGACATTTATCTGCGCTGTAGCGAATGCAACGGACGCCGTTATCGGCGTGAAATCCTGGATGTCACGCTGCTGGATCCACGTGATGACAGCCGTGCGCTGTCTATCGCTGACGTGCTTGAACTCACGGTCAGCGAGGCCATGGAATTTTTTGCTGACGACAGCGACGTCCTGGGCTGTCTGCAACCGCTGGTAGATGTCGGCCTGCACTATCTGCAGCTGGGCCAGGCAGTGCCCACCCTCAGCGGCGGGGAGTCACAGCGGTTAAAACTGGCCGGGCACCTGGCGGAGGTTTCCCGCCAGCGCGGTAAGGGCAAACGTGCGGCAAAAAAAGGCATTCTGTTTCTGTTTGACGAACCCACCACCGGCCTGCATTTCCATGACATCAGCGTGCTGCTGGCGGCCTTCCACAAACTGATTGATGCGGGCCACTCATTGCTGGTCATCGAACACAATCTGGATATCATTCGCAGCGCAGACTGGATAATCGATATCGGCCCTGAAGGCGGAGATGGCGGTGGACAGCTGGTGGCTGAGGGACGCCCTGCCGAGTTTCTGGCTGGACGGCCCGGACATACGGCCGCCGCACTGGTGCAGTACCAACAGGAACGACAGCAAAGCCGTCAGCAGGCCGGCAAAGGGCTTACGCAAACCGGGCTGCACAAACGCAAAGCAGTCAGGCCCGTACCTGCCATTCAGATCCACCACGCCCGCGAGCATAACCTGAAAAATGTCGACGTCAGCATTCCCTGGAACCAGTTTACCGTGGTCACCGGTGTCAGCGGCAGCGGCAAAAGTACGCTGGCTTTTGATATTGTGTTTGCCGAGGGCCAGCGTCGTTACCTGGAATCGCTCAATGCTTACGCCAGGCAGTTTGTGCAGCCGGCAACTCGTCCAGATGTTGATGCCATTCACGGCATTCCACCCACGGTTGCCATTGAGCAGCGTACCAGTCGCGGCGGCCGCAAAAGCACCGTAGCGACGTTGACCGAAATTTATCATTTTCTGCGCCTGATTTTTGTCAAACTCGGCACCCAGTACTGCCCGCGCTGCGATGTTGCCATTGAACCGCAAAGCCGGGAGATGATTCTGGCAAGGCTGATGAAGGACTGGAAAGGGATCAACGTGGATATTCTGGCGCCGGCCGTTGTCGCGCGCAAGGGCATATACAAGGAGCTGGCGGCCTGGGCAGTCAGCAAAGGCTTCACCAGGCTGAGGGTTGACGGTGACTATCTGCCTGCTGACGATTGGCCTGTGCTCGACCGTTACAGGGAACACAATATCGAGATCCTGATCGGTACTTGCCAGATTGACGCAAGACATGAAAAGACCCTCAACGAACTGGTCGACAGAGCACTCGCGGTAGGCAACGGCCTGTTAATGGTGGCTGCCAGCAAGCAGACAAAAAAAGCCCGCAAAGACAGCCTGTTCTCAACCCGGCGGGCCTGCCCGTCATGCGGCGACAGCTTTGATGATCTGGATCCGCGCCTGTTCTCCTTCAATTCCCGCCATGGCTGGTGCAAAAGCTGTTTTGGCACCGGCGAAATCATCGCGCAATTTGATGAAGAACAGACCGGTGAAGAGGCTGCCTGGCTGGACAGTGAGTCCGGTCAAACAGGCAAAACCTGCACAAAATGCAAAGGTAGTCGGCTGAATCCGACAGCGCTCGCGGTACGTTTCCAGCAGTGGAATATTGCCGATCTGACAGCGTTGTCCGTAGACAGGGCCGACCAGTCAATGGCCAGACTTCGCTTTGACAAAAAGCAGGAATCCATTGCCCGTGACATCATTACCGAGTTGAACAGTCGCCTCAAATTCCTGCAGAAAGTTGGCCTGGGTTATCTCAGTCTGAACCGGGCAGCGCCAACACTTAGCGGCGGTGAGGCACAACGCATCAGGCTGGCTTCCCAACTGGGCTCCAATCTGCAAGGTGTCTGCTATATCCTGGACGAACCCACCATCGGTCTGCATGCGCGCGACAATCAACTGCTGATCAGGACGCTGCGTGAACTGCAACAGCACGGTAATACCGTGGTGGTGGTGGAACACGATGATGCCACCATGGCCGAAGCCGATCACCTGATCGATGTCGGCCCGGGCGCCGGCATTCTCGGCGGCGAAATTGTTGCGACAGGCACCTTTGCACAATTGAAGAAAAACAGACGCTCGCTGACTGGCCGCTTTCTCGCCAACCCGCTACGCCATCCGCTGACGGCGCTTCGCGATCAGGACGCTCGTGATGCACTGGAGCCCCAGGCTCTGACCATCCACGGTGCCAGACTGAACAACCTGAAAAACCTGACACTCAGTATTCCGTTGCGACGTCTGGTTACGGTCAGCGGCGTCAGTGGCAGCGGCAAAAGCACCCTGATCCGTTCGATAGTGTATGACAACCTGCGCCAGGTACTGGTGCAGAAAGGCAAAAAACGAAAGGCCATCAAGTGGCATGGCTGCGATGACATCAACGGCTGGCAGGATATCGACTCGATACTGCAGGTGGACCAGACGCCTATCGGCAAGACGCCGCGCTCATGCCCGGCCAGTTATATCGGCATCTGGGACACCATTCGCAAACTGTTCGCTGATACGGTCGACGCGCGCCTGCGTGGTTACCTGCCGGGCCGTTTTTCATTTAATGTGCCCGGCGGGCGTTGTGAAACCTGCGCCGGCAATGGCATGCAGAAAATCGAAATGAACTTTCTGCCTGACGTGCGGGTAGACTGCGAAGATTGCGGCGGCTGGCGCTTCAATGCTGAAACCCTGACCGTGCAGTACAAAGGCAAACATATCGGTGAGGTACTGGCGATGAATATCGACCAGGCGGTTGAGTTTTTTGAGGCGGTGCCCTCGGTTTATCATCCGCTGCGCCTGCTGCAGGATGTGGGCCTGGGTTACCTGACCCTGGGCCAGCAGAGCCCGACCCTGAGCGGCGGCGAAGCACAGCGTATCAAACTGGTCGCTGAGCTGGCCAAGGCCAAACCACATCTGAGCCTGCGCGGCAGCAAACCGCCCCATAAACTCTACGTGCTGGATGAACCCACCGTCGGGCTGCACATGGCTGATGTCGAGAAACTGCTGCGGGTGCTGCACCGGCTGGTGGACACGGGCAATACGGTGATTGTCATCGAACATAACCTGGATGTCATCGCCGAGGCGGACTGGGTCATCGATATTGGGCCTGAGGGCGGTGATGCGGGTGGCAAGCTGGTGGCTCAGGGGCCGCCGGCGAAGGTCGCCAAAAGCAAAAGGTCGCATACTGCCCGTTTCCTGGCTCCGATGTTGTAGGCGGATTTAGTATTACGCCTGATTTCCGGTCCCGGTGGTGGGAGGTGATGGATCTCAGAAAGCCCTCCGGATTCCGGCCCTACCGGCATGGGGTGGCGCCTTTCGGGGACGCCCGTGAACCCATCCATGGGGGGCTCGGATGCGACCGTCCAAGGGTCGCATACGCCCCTCAAGTCGCCACCCCACACCGGCAGTGCCTCCTGCCAGTGCTAGTCCTTGTGCTATCCATTCCAGCAAGTCCGTTGACTCGTGTTGGTGACGATTTTCCAAGGCTTTACCGACGATGCCACTGCAGCAGGTTTGGGCGGCGGTCAGATGGCGTTTACAGGTGTCCGCGAATGTCGCCACGCCATGGTGCCAGTGCTAACCCTTGAGCTGCCACAGCAGCGAGGACTGGGGATGAGGATATTGCCTCTGTGGAGCGCCGCCAGCAGGGAGGCTGGCGACGAGCCCTACATGGACGTATTCACGGGCGTCTCCGCAGAGGCAATATCCTTAGCGCCAGGCCGGAATCCGGAGTACTTCCCTGGAGCCATCACCTCCCCCCGCCCGAACCGGGATGGAACCGACGACAGAAAAAGCAGTCAAACCAGCATAATTGCGAACAACAAAAGCCCGCCCATGGCCTCTCCCGAGCTGCCCTACAACTCGCCGGACAACCGCATCGAGCCCAGCATCCTGAGCGACCTGGCCTTTGATGACGACACCCGGAACACCGCAGAACCGGCATCCCACCGCCTGTTGTCAGCCACTGTGCTAATCAGCGTCCTGGCGCACGCCGTTATTCTGTTCATGGCTGCCTATGTGGCCAGTCGTGACGTCTACCAGGCCGAGCCGGCCGTTGCCCGACCCAGCATACAAATCCGCTTTCAGCCACCGCCGCCGGTGGAAGCCGCAGCTGAGACCGTCGCTGAGACCGTCGCTGAGACCGTCGCTGAAAGCCCGCCAGAGACACAGGAACGGCCTCCGGCCACCAACCCGGGACCTGCACCAACAAACGACCCGATGCCCGAGGAACAGCCCTCCGAAAGCATCGCCGAAGCGCCTGCGGAGACGCCACAGATACAGTTGCCGTCATTGACTGACCTGCGCACAGCAGCGCGCAATCGTGCCGAGCAGGATCGTCAGCACCGGCTTACCCATCCTGACTGCCTGAGCCGCGAACGGCGAAATGCCTTTCTGGACTGCGACGGTGACGGGGATGGGGATCAACCCTACGACTACGCGCGTGCCACTCAAAATGCGACGGTGACGTTTTTCACCCCCGCGCTGCCCACTGATCCAGCGGGTGGTCGTGAAGAACTTACCTCCACGGGCGCGCGCGTCAAAGCCGCCATAGACATGGTTGATAATCAGCTGGGGACCACACAGACCAAAAAACGTATCATGAACTTTCCCTGATCCGGCGATCTGCCCGAAGCTCGGAACTGCTTGACACGATGCTGCCAGGCAGTGAAAGTTGAGCCTCCACCAATGAAGGACGCCACAAATAAATCATGCCTCTCGTACAGCGCCTAAAGAAGATTGTTACCCACACCATACTGGCAGGGCTTGTCTGGATGACACAGGCAGTATCCGGCCAGAATGTTGACGACCTGCCGGCAGCGGTGCGTGTGGTCACTGCCGGTCACAACTTCCCTGATAATGCCTATGCGCTGCTGGTGCAGGAAGTGGGCAACCCGACTCCCCTGCTGGCGGTCAACACTGCATTGCCGATGAATCCAGCCTCAACAATCAAGACTCTGACGACCTTGGCTGGCCTTGAGGTACTGGGCGCGGACTATACCTGGAAAACCGAAATTTACGCTCTGGGGACGGTCAGCGAGGGCACTTTACAGGGCGATCTTTTGATTCGGGGCGGCGCCGACCCGTTTCTGGTCGAGGAAAATGTACGCAGTATGCTCAAGATGCTGCAGCGCCGAGGGGTGCAGCGAATCACCGGAGACCTGATTGTTGACAACAGCCTGTTCGATGCTTCTGTTCGCGCTGGTAGTGCGGTAGACAATCAGTCAGGCCGGGCCTACAACGTATTGCCCGAAGCCCTGCTGTTCAATTTTCAGGTCGTCAATTTTTACTTTTATCCGCATGGCAACGGCCGGGATGTCATTGTGCGCAGCGACCCGAATCTTCCCAATCTGACCATAGACAATCGCTTGCAGTTGCGTGATGGCCCGTGCACCGGTTTCCAGCGTGGCATCAGCTTCAACGAAGACGTAGCCACCAACACCGTCATTTTTAGCGGGCAGCACCCGTCAAGTTGCGGTGAGTACAGCATGACGCGTGCCGTGCTTGATCCCGAACAGTACAATTTTGGTCTGTTTCAGGCACTGTGGCGTGAATTGGGGGGCGAGTTTGACGGGCAGCTTCGCGAAGCATCCCTGAGTGATCTGGCAGATAATGCGACAGTTCTGCCGTTTGTGGTGTGGCAATCACCACCTCTGGCCGACATCATCAAGTCCATCAACAAATACAGCAACAATATGATGACGCGACAGTTATTGCTGACGCTCGCCCTGCAACATGGCGGCGCACCAGCGAGCACAGACACTGGCATCGACGCGGTCCGCGCCTATCTGAGTGATGTCGGCATTGATCACAGTTCACTGATGATGGCCAACGGCTCCGGCCTGAGCCGCGACACCCGTCTTACTGCAGACCTGCTGGGCGCGATCATGCTGCGTGGCTTTGCAATTCCGACCATGCCTGAATTTGTTGCCTCTTTGCCGCTGGCGGGACTGGATGGCACCATGCAGGATCGACTGACCAGCGGCGACGGACATGGCAGCGTCCACGTGAAAACCGGATCACTGAACGATGTCGCGGGCATTGCCGGTTATGTGCACGCTCGATCAGGAAAACACTATATCGTGGTGGCGCTGATTAATCACACACAGGCCCACACCGGTCCCGGACAGGAACTCGGTGACGCCCTCCTACGATGGGTTTGGCAGCAGTAGCCCTAACCGTAACGACCAGTAATATAGTCTTCGGTCTGTTTTTTGGACGGGTTGGTAAATAACGTGTCTGTATCTCCGTACTCTACCATGTTACCCATATACATAAAGGCCGTGTAATCCGACACGCGGGCCGCCTGCTGCATATTGTGAGTGACGATGATGATGGTGTAGTCACGTTTCAACTCGTTGATCAGCTCTTCAATTTTCAACGTTGAAATCGGATCCAGTGCAGAGGCCGGCTCGTCCAGCAGAATGACTTCCGGTTCAATGGCAATCGCACGCGCGATCACCAGACGTTGCTGCTGACCACCGGACATGCCAAAGGCGTTATCCTGCAACCGATCTTTGACCTCGTCCCACAGGGCAGCGGCGCGCAGGGATTTTTCCACCACTTCATCCAGCACCCGACGTGAACTGACACCCTGCAGGCGCAAACCGTAGGCCACGTTTTCATAAATGCTTTTGGGAAAGGGGTTGGGTTTCTGGAACACCATGCCAACACTGCGGCGCAGTTCGGCCACATCGACATCACGGTCATAGATATTCTTGCCGTCCATGATGATTTCGCCTTCGATCCTGCAGATGTCCACCAGATCGTTCATACGATTAAAGCACCGCAGCAGCGTTGATTTGCCGCACCCCGAGGGTCCAATAAACGCAGTCACGCGCTTTTCCGGCACAATCAGGCTGATGTCCTTGAGCGCCTGGTCGTTGCCGTAATGAAGATTGAGGTTGTTGACCTCAATCTTGGATGTTTCATCCGCCAGCGACAGCGCTTCGCGATCTGCCATCTTGCGGGCGCCGGCGGCCGATACGACCGGCCGCTCACGGGCATCAGTCGAACCGGAATTATTGTTGGCAGTCTGAGTTGTCATCGTGCGTTACTCTTCATTTAATGGTTTAGTCGCCAGCGCTTCGGTAGCGCTCACGCAAATGGTTACGAATGCTGATAGCCGTCAGATTCAGGATCACAATCAGCATCACCAGCACCAGCGCGGTCGCGTAGACCAGCGGGCGCGCGGCTTCTACGTTCGGGCTCTGGAAGCCGACATCGTAAATATGAAAGCCCAGGTGCATTATTTTTCTTTCCAGGTGAATGTAGGGAAACGTGCCGTCAATTGGCAATGTCGGCGCCAGCTTGACCACGCCTACCAGCATCAGCGGGGCCACTTCGCCAGCAGCACGCGCGATCGCCAGAATCAGGCCGGTCATCATCGCCGGTGTGGCCAGTGGCACAATGACTTTCCACAATGTCTCGGACTTGGTTGCCCCCAGAGCCAGGCTGCCCTGCCGGATGGTGCTGGGGATACGCGCCAGACCTTCTTCGGTGGACACGATGACAATGGGCAAGGTCAGCAGCGCCAGCGTCAGCGATGCCCAGAACAGACCAGGCGTGCCGAAGGTCGGTGCCGGCAGGGACGCCTGATAGAACAGCTGGTCGATGTTGCCGCCCAGGAAATAGACAAAAAAGCCCAAGCCAAATACACCATAAACAATGGAGGGCACACCTGCAAGATTGTAGACTGAAATGCGGATAATACGCGTCATGGTGCCCTGCCGGGCATATTCGCGCAGATAGATGGCGGCGAGAATACCAAAAGGCGTCACAATAATGGACATCACCATAACCATCACCACAGTGCCAAAGATCGCAGGGAAAATCCCCCCTTCAGTATTGGCCTCTCGTGGCTCATCGGTCAGGAATTCCCACAACCGCTCAACATACTGCACCAGTTTGGCAAACACAGACATGGCATTGGGCGCGGTAACACGGACAATGGTGGCCATTGTGATATCCACTTCTGTGCCATCAGCAGTTACCATGCGCAGCGTGTCTCGCCGGGTACTCTGATAGATGGCATCAAGCTCTTCACGCAGCACGGCATAGTCCGTATCGAAGCGGTCGGCTGCAGCAGCAATCCGCGCACGCTCCTGCGCTTCAACATCGGCAGGCGGCGGATTCAGCTCCAGGTTTCGCTCATCCAGGCGCAATCGTTCGATGCCGGTATTGATGCGGCCGATCTCACCCCGTTCCAGGCGGCGGATTTCACTGAACAGGTCCAGACTGCGATCGACTGACGCCTGCAATTGCGACCAGAAATCGGCATCCTCAGGTGTGCTGATGAGATTGCCTTCGCGCAACAGGGCCACAGGCTGGCCGTAAAAATTACCCCACTCTCGACGCTCGATGACAAACACATTCTCGGGATACTGCCAGGGCGACATGCCCAGCTCCAGAAACCAGACGAAATCGCGGCCGGTCTGATCCCGGTTGCCCAGCTTGAACAGGTGGCGGGTGACAAGATCAATATCATCGGGCACAGATTCACCGGAGTCGCGCGCCACGGCGGCAGAGATAACCTGACTACGCACCAGTTCACCCATGATGGCGGTCTGCTCACCACTGGCGTCGGTGATCTCGACAACCGCCACATCCGCTGGCCAGAAGTGGGCAAAGCCCCTGACTGCAATCAGACCTATCAGTCCGATTACCATGATCATGCACATGGCAACGGCGCCGCCATTCAGCCAGATCCAGGGTGTGCCGCTTTTAAACCATTGTCTCATGCCATTTTCTCTCTATGTTCATCAACCACAGAAACACCTGTGGTGATGACCAGCGAATTACAGATTACTGTAGCGTAGCCGCAATCTCTGCCGAATGATCTCAGCGATCGTGTTAACCACAAATGTCAGTGCCAGCAGCACCAGTGCAGCCAGGAACAGCACCCGGAAGTGCGAAGAACCCACCGCCGTTTCCGGCAATTCCACGGCAATATTGGCCGACAGCGTGCGCATGCCTTCAAAGATATTAAAATTGACCACAGGGCTGTTACCGGTGGCCATCAAAACAATCATGGTCTCACCCACAGCACGGCCGAAACCCATCATCACTGCGGAAAAAATGCCCGGGCTGGCGGTTGGCAACACCACACCCATTACTGTCTGCCAGCGCGTGGCACCCAGCGCCAGTGACCCCTGCGTCAGGTGTCGTGGTACGGTGAACACTGCGTCTTCAGCGATCGAGAAAATGGTCGGGATCACCGCAAAGCCCATGGCAATGCCTACAATCAAGGCGTTTCGCTGATCATAGGTGATGCCGATGTCCGTGAACCATTGTCGCATGCTGCCATCAAAGAACCAGACTTCGACCCAGGGGCTGAGCTGGATGCACAGGGTGCCAAACAGCAAAATCAGTGGCACCATCAACGCGGCTTCCCAGCCATCGGGAACACAATTGCGGATGGAGCCAGGCAATCGTCCCCACGCATAGGCAAACACCAGCATCATGATCGGCATCAGGATAAAGAAACTGAATATGGCCGGCAGATGGTCTTCGACAAACGGCGCCAGCCACAGGCCGGCCAGAAAGCCCAGAATAACCGTAGGCAGGGCTTCCATGATTTCAATACTGGGTTTGACCACGCCGCGCAGCTTTGGCGTCATGAAGTAAGCGGTATAGATGGCACCGGCGATAGCCAGCGGCATGGCAAACAGCATGGCGTAAAACGCGGCTTTCAGGGTTCCGATCGTCAAGGGTGTCAAACTGAATTTCGATTCGAACTCGTCAGACCCGGACGATGATTGCCAGATGTACTCGGGATCGGCACGACCTTCATACCAGACCTTGTTCCACAAGGCATCCCAGGACAGCTGTGGATGCTCATTCCAGAGATCGGCGCTGACCACCTGTCCCTGGCTGTCCAGCCACAACAGACCGCTGTTGATTTGCGAGATGGCAACCTGTTGCAGGGGCTGTTCGGAAACGCTATCCAGAAACAGCGTTCGGGCCGACGTGGCATAATGGATTCCCAACTGACCGGCAGCGTCAACAGCGACAAAACCTTTTCGTGTGTATTCGGGCGCTATTGATGTAATGGCTGCACCGTGCGAGTTGAATTGACGCACCTCTTCCAGTCGGTACTGATTTTGTTCGTCACGGACCAGAAACCACTGACTCAGATTACCCTGCTCGGTGCCGAAAACGATGGACACTGCACCCACCAGAAATTCGGCAGCAGTCACCCGGCTGCCGGCACCGACATCAACTGACTGGACCAGTCGTGCCTGCGCGGGAGTGGAAATATCGTAGTAATGCACAAGACCTTGATCATCCAGTACAAACAGATTGCTCAGTGACTTGTCCAGCAACAGTTTCTGTGCACGCCCGGGGACCGGCGGTAAAGTGTTCACCGTGCGGTTTACCTGCACTGCGCCAGTCAGCAGATTGGTGCGGGTGGTCATATTGGCCAGCAGCAGGCGGCCGTCTTCGGTCACCGCTGCAACAGCAGTGCCCCCCGCGCCTCTCTGCATGTTCTCAACCGCGACCAGGCGCAGTGCTCTGCCCTGCTCATCGATAACAAGTGGCGTCTCCCCCAGGGGATACTCCATTTGCGGGTTGATATCTCTCTCATCGTTGGGAAACGTGATCTGGAAGCCATGACGGGCAACGATGGCCTCACCGTTGCTGAAACCGAACGCGACGGTATTGGAAATGGCCTCGGCAGACCCGAAGCTGGTCACCTGGGCATTGTCCGGTACCGGCATGGCAAAGCGTTGGGATTCGGCACCGGTATTGGCGTCGAAGAACACCGCTTCACCGCGGTCCGTGTACTGGATACCCAGCTCTTCGTAGCGATCGAGCAACAACTGATAAGTCTGTGCACCGGTATCAGGAATGCTGTAGCTGTCCTGCGGCGTCACAGTGGCGCCCCGCAAAATGGGCGCAACTTCGTAAAACAGGTAAATGAAGATGGTCGCCAGCGCCAGCACCACGCCGTACCCTGCCGCAGTAATGCCCCAACGCGACATCTTGTCGCGACGCATACGCTTCTTGCGCAGTGCCTGGCGTCGGTCGTGATCAGGCAACAGACTCTTGCTGCTCTTGCCCGGGGCAGGTAAATCTGGGGAGATGTCGGTCATCGGCGAGGTTTGTCCTGGTCCTGGTTCTAGGTCTGGCTGATTCCAGCTTCAACGATCAATGTCGACGCGAATCATACCAACTCAGTATGACGATTTTGTGACAAGACTGTCTTATTCCCAAAAAAGGTCGACATCCTTGTCGCTCAATCTTCCCAGGGGAGAGTCTGCAGACTAGATCATCTGCATGACACCTTAATGACAGGCTTACTCGATCCCCAATTCGGCCAAAATGCGGTTGGTCAGTACTGCCGGCAACGTGACAAACCCGTCGCGATCCACAACTTCCTGCCCCTGCTTGCTGTACACCATCTTGACGAATTCACGTGTCATCGGGTCCAGCTCGCGATTGGGGTGCTTGTTAATGTAGACAAACAGGTAGCGGGACAACGGATAGTCGCCGCTGGCCGCATTTTCCGGGGTCGCTTCAAAAACCTGGCCGCCCTCGGTGGCCGCCAGCGGTATCACACGCACGCCCGACGTGCGGTAGCCAATCCCTGAGTAACCGATGCCGTTGATGGACTCGGTAATGCCCTGCACAACCGATGATGAACCGGGCTGCTCGTTAATACTGGATTTGAAATCACCACCACACATGGCGTTGTCCTTGAAGAACCCGTAGGTACCGGAAACCGCGTTTCGGCTGTAGAGCGCAAAATCACGGTTTTGCCAGTCGCCGGTCAGACCGAGATCGCCCCAACGAGTAATATCCTGGGGATAACCGCACCGACGGGTCGCTGAAAATATGGCGTCAACCTGCGGCAGACTCAGGCTCTCAATGGGGTTGTCACGATTGACATAGACTGCCAGCATGTCCACAGCCACGGGCAGCTCGGTCGGCGGGTAGCCAAACCTTTCTTCAAAAGCCTGGATTTCGGATTGACGCATGCCGCGGCTCATGGGCGCCAGCATGGCTGTACCTTCGGTCAGTGCGGGCGGCGCAGTCGAGGAACCGGCTCCCTGAATCTGGACATTGACGTTGGGGTAAAATTTATTGAATTCCTCCGCCCACAGCGTCATCAGATTGTTGAGCGTGTCGGAACCGATACTGGACAGGTTGCCGGAAACACCGGAGACGCGCTCGTAGTCGGGCAGGTTCGGATCAACATCGGCAATTACCTGCGCCGACAGTGACAGGGAACCCGCTACCGCGATGGCGGCCAAAGCTTGTTTGTATTTCAACATATGTACGATCTCCTTCAGGGCAACAAAAGTGAATCAGCGATCACGTGTGCCACTATAACGACCGTGTATGACAAATATATGACAAAGCTGACATACAAGATCAATCGGCCCCGGATTCCGTCTCTGCCTGGTCGCTGACCGCTCGCTCTTCAACAGTGCTTTTTCCGGCCACGGCGGGCACTGCCCGCCCCAGTTCAGAGAGCCGAATGGCAATGCGGGTGGCCCGCTCAGCGACACGCAGCATCATGCGCAAGCTGTCAATTGCCGGGTTGAGGCGTTGGACCGGCAACCGGCCCCGGACACTGGCATCCAGCAGGCCGGTTTTCAGGTCTCGCCAGGTGACCCGCAAGGCCTGATAGGCGTCGTCTACCTCGGCCGCACTGAAGTCGCCACGGTCGGGGTTGCACAAGTCCAGATGTTTGAGCACAGCGGCCCGGTAAGCCAGTATGTGCTCACCTTCTTCTGTATGCAGCAAATATTCAACATCGGCATCCGTTTCCGCACTGGCCTGGGCGTGCGCAACCGCCTCATCAACATAATTGGCAATCCGCAGTATCATTGGCAGCTGCATCGCCACATCCGTACTCAGACGGTCTTTTTCCAGGTCTGTCACTGATTTTTCAACATAGCGCACCAGCTGCCGAATGCCGTCATGTTGCGCCTGCAATTCGGCACCTGGTGCACCCTCGTTATTGATCGCATCCACGGCATGAGCCCGGGTCAGTTCGGCCATGCGTTTGAGCTCAAGAAAAAAAGCATCCATGGCCAGCGCCGGCGACACCATGACGTTGCTATCCAGATACTGTGGCCGCCCGAGTTTTTCGGACAACACCACAAACCGGTGTTCCAGCCAGGCGCTGATGCGCTTCACTATGGGAATCAGCAGCAGTACGCCCAACACATTAAAACTGGTGTGAAACAGGGCCAGACTGAAAGCGGGGTACTGCTGCATGCTGGTGGACACCGACTGCAGCCAGATAATCGCCGGCAACAACATGATGCCCAGTACTGCATTAAAGCCATTGATCACAACGTGGCCAGCTGCGACGCGCTTGGCATTGGATGTCGCACCGATAACCGCCAGCGCTGACGTGGAGGTGGTGCCAACGGTAGCACCAATTGCGGCTGCAGCCGCCGCAGGGAAGCTGATCACGCCTCCGGTCAACGCGGTCAGGGTAATGGCAATGGCGGCACTCGAGGATTGTGTCAGCAAGGTCATCACGAAACCGACACCCACAAAGATAATGGCGCCCGCAAACCCTTCGGGGGACAGACTGGCCAGGTCCATATGCTGCGCAAAGCCCGCAAATGCTCCTCGCAAAAAATCAATGCCAATAAAAAACAGGCCGAACCCGGCGATGGCTTCGCCCAGGGCTCCCAGGCGACGCGACGGCCCCACCAGCCGCATCACCATACCCGCGCCTACCAGCGGCAGCGCAAACGCGGTGATGCTGAACTGAAACCCGACCATGGATACCAGCCAGCCGGTCATGGTCGTGCCGACAGTCGCGCCCAGCACTACGCCCAGCGCCTGATGAATACTCAGCAGACCGGCATTCACAAAACCGATCGTGGCCACTGTCACGGCACTTGAAGACTGCACCAGACTGGTCAGCAATGCGCCGGATAAAATGCCGCGCCAGACGGTGGCCGTAGAACGGCCGAGAATCTCCCGCAGTGCGCCGCCCGCTGCCAGTTTAAGGCCATCGGTAATCATTGACACAGCCAGCAGGAACAGGCCGAGCCCTCCGGCCAGCGTACCAAACGCAATCAGCATTAATATCCTCCCGCCTGCCGTGAATCGCCCTGAACCAGATCAGGGACGCGAGCTGAGATCGCCCGTGTTCTATCTGAACACTACAGTTTTGTTGCCATTGACAATGATGCGGTGCTCGCAATGCCACTTGAGGGCGCGGGCAAATGCCGCACACTCCGCGTCCCGGCCAATCTGCATTAGCTCATCGATATCAAAGTTGTGATCTATGCGTTCGACTGCCTGTTCAATAATGGGCCCTTCGTCCAGATCTGTGGTGACGTAGTGAGCCGTTGCGCCGATGATCTTTACACCGCGCATGTAGGCTTGCCGATAGGGATTGGCGCCTTTGAAACCGGGCAGAAAGGAATGGTGGATATTGATGATGCGGCCCGCCATTACCTCGCACATGCGTGGGGACAAAATCTGCATGTAGCGCGCCAGACCCAGCACATCGACCTGTTTGTCAGTGACAACATCCAGCATGGCGGCTTCCTGCGCCGCCTTGGTTTCCGGGGTCAGGGGCAGGTAGAAATAATCCAGCCCATACCATTCAGTGATGCCTCGCATGTCCTCATGATTGGAGACCACACCAACGACATCGGCCGGTAACGCACCGGCACTCCAGCGGTGCAAAATATCATTCAGACAGTGCCCGTGACGCGACACAGCCAGCAGCAGTCTTGGCCGCCTGCTCAGGTCGAAAAAGCTCCATTGCATGTCAAAACGCTGGGCGATGGCACCAAAGTCTTCGCCAAGCTTGTCCGTGGCCGGCAGGTGAGCCTCCACTTCCTCGAACTCCACCCTCATGAAAAACCGGTCAATGACCGGATCACGGTGCTGCGCCGCCTCGCTGATCGTCGCCCCGCGCTGAAACAGAAAATCACTGACCGCACGAACAATACCGTTCGCCTCCGGACAGGACACTGTCAGAACATATTTGCCTTTGCTGTCTGCTGCCATAAATACCGTTTTCCCTGACGTCTGTGAGTCACCTGTTGGCCGGATGCGAATAGTAGCATTTTTCCCCGATGTATTAACCCTGCCCCCCGATCAGGGGGTGCCCGCAGGCCGGCGTATGACCTACCCTACCGGCGTGCAATAAACCTCAACGAATCAAGATGGCAATGGAGCAAGAGCAATGGCTATTTTCAAGAACAAACTGCGCCGGGTATTGGCACTCTGTGGAGCAGGCGCCATGATGCTGGGCAGCAGCACTGGGTTTGCGCAGTCAGCATCAATACCCGCGTCCCTGGAAGGAACTTATTCGTTGACTTTCGGGTCGGCTCAAACCGACGCACCGCTGGCCAATGGCACAACCATCGACATGGTCATCGCCGGCGGTGGCACGGTCTGTATCGCCGACCTGGTATTGAGCGGGCCGACGGTATCGGGCGCGGAAGCAATCTGGAACATACCGGCACTGGGCGTCAAACTGGCAGTATCCGATGTGACCTCCGGCAGCTTTAATGAAGCCAACGTGATGTCCACAGCCGATGTTTTTCTGGGTCAGTTCACTGGCAGCAAAACCAGCAATTCCACCAGTTGCGGTCTACTCGGAGGCACGCCGCCGAACATGAGTCAGATCAGCCAACTGGTAGCAAAAGCCGAAGAGCTGCATGCCGATCTTTTTCCGAGTACAGCCGTTGACAGCGCCTTCAGCATCCTGGATGGCTACGTCTATCGCTACTATCCCAGCACCACAACCTATATCGGTATCAAGGACAGTACCGTTTATGTCATGGGAGGCGCGTTTGGCGACGCCCCGGTGACCATTGGCACTGTTGCCAATACGCTGGCGGAACTGACCGGGCAACCGGTTGACCCGATTGATGAACCGGTCGTGGAGATACCTGATGGCGACTATACATTGACCATCTCCGGCACAGTATCAACCAGCGGTGTCAGCACACCGTTCACCTTCCAAATCGATAGCATCCCGGCGCCTGGTGACACCGAACTCGACAGCCTGGAAGATGATGTCAAAAAGGCTCTGAAAGATGCCGAGGGCGTTGATACCAGTACCTTCAGCAGTTTCCAGATCAGCGAAGTCAGTGTCAGCGATGACCGGGTTTTCTACCGGGCCCAGTTCTCTGCGACCACCACCACACAAACCGTGATCGGACCGATCACCACCAATGTGGCCTATAACCTGACCTTTGAATACCTCAAGAAATAGCGCTTGCGGATCAGGCTTACTGCAGAGGTTGTTGCCGACCGGCAACAACCTCTTTTTTTATTGGCAGCCGCGCGCTATGCTGTGTGCATGATCCTACCAAAGCGATTCAACCTGGCTCTCCTGGCTGGCGTCGGCCTGTCCATCCTGATCAGCTCCAGTGCCCTGGCACAGGACCTCAGCGGTCAATGGCGGGGCACACTGGTTGCCGCGCAATATGATCCCATTGATGTGGTTTTCAACCTTGACAAGGCCGATGAACATTCGCCGCACACAGGTACCCTGGACATCCCCAGCCAGTTTCGCCGTGGGCTGCCCATCGACAGTATCAGCATCCGGGACCAGCAGATCACCATCAGACTGGGCAGCATTCAGGTCGAGTATTATGGCAACCTGATTCGGGCAGAAGACGGCCAGATCATCGCCATTGAAGGTGACTGGAACCAGTCGGGCGAATATGTTCCGCTTCGCCTGGTGGTCAACCCTGCCCTTCGCTAAACAGGGCGTGTTACGCGTTAACCGCCCGGCAATTCTCGGGAGATAGATTATGAAATACCTCCACACCATGGTGCGCGTCAGCAACCTTGAAGCCTCTCTGGATTTTTACTGCAACAAGCTGGGCCTCAAGGAGCTCAGTCGGCGGGACAATGAATCAGGGCGGTTTACCCTGGTTTTTCTGGCCGCCGAAGGCGACGAAAACGCCCAGATCGAGCTAACCCATAATTGGGATCCGGAGACCTACGGTGAGGGTCGCAACTTTGGTCACCTGGCTTACCGCGTCGACAATATCTACGATTTGTGTGCGTCGCTGCAGAGCCAGGGCGTCACCATCAACCGCCCGCCACGCGATGGGCGGATGGCCTTTATCCGGTCACCCGACAACATCTCCATTGAATTGCTGCAGGCCGGCGACCCGCTGCCGCCCCAGGAACCGTGGGCCAGCATGCCCAATACCGGCAAATGGTAGCTTGAGCCACTGACGGCGCTCGTTTATGATTGCCACCTTTACTGAACAGGGGCTCTCATCATGCAATTACTTGACGGCAAACAGACTGCGGAAGTACTCAAGGCACAGATTGCCGAGCAGGTCGATCAGCTCCGCGCCCAAGGCGGAAAAATCCCCCATCTGGCAGCCGTTCTGGTCGGCCAGGATGGCGCCAGCGAGACCTACGTCAACAACAAGGTGCTGGCCTGCGAACGGGTAGGCTTTAAGTCAACGCTGGTTCGTCTGGACAGTGACGTCAGTGAAGAGGTGCTGCTCGCCGAGATCGACAAACTGAACAACGATCCCGATATTGATGGTTTTATCGTTCAGTTACCCCTGCCTGCGCACATCAATGAAACCCGCGTGACCCTGGCGATAGATCCGGCCAAGGACGTGGATGGCTTTTGCCCCGAGAATGTAGGCCGCCTGTGTCTTGGCCTGCCAACATTCATCTCGGCGACGCCTAACGGCATCATGGAACTGCTGCGCCACCACCAGATTGAAACCGAGGGTAAACATTGCGTAGTGATTGGCCGCAGCAATATTGTGGGTACGCCGATGTCATTACTGATGTCACGCAATACCAATCCGGGCAATAGTACCGTCACCCTTGTCCACAGCCGCACCCGGGACATGGCTGCCATCTGTCGCAGCGCCGACATTCTCATCGTGGCCATTGGCAAAGCCGAGTTTGTTGGCGCCGATATGGTCAAGGACGGCGCGGTAGTCATTGATGTCGGCATCACCCGTCTGCCGGACGCCAGCAAAAAGTCCGGCTATCGACTGGCCGGCGACGTCGACTTTGCCGCCGTCAAGGACAAGTGCAGCTGGATCACCCCGGTACCGGGTGGCGTGGGCCCGATGACCATTGTCTCACTGTTACAGAACACGCTGAAAGCACAGTCGCTGCGGCAACATTTTTGATTGGTAACCGGTGGCTGTGAAGCGCTGCCATCTGAACAGGAAAAACCCGCATGTTTGACAGTCTTAACCCATTGCCGGCTGACCCGATACTGGGCCTGATGGCGGCACATCGCGTTGACCCCAACCCAAAGAAAATTGACCTTGGCGTAGGTGTCTACAAGGACGAACAAGGCAACACGCCGGTCATGCGGGCAGTCAAATCGGCGGAAGCCAGATTGTTGCAGAACCAGGCCAGCAAAACCTATGTGTCCCCCGCCGGCTCGGCGACGTTTAATGCGCTGGTCGCCAGCCTCGTTCTGGGTGACACACTGTGCCAGACTCTGGGCGAGCGCCGCGTGACATTTCAGACGCCGGGTGGATGCGGTGGACTGCGCCTGGCAGCCGAGTTTATTCAGAAGGTCAAACCGGGCAGCAAAATTCTGGTCAGCGACCCCACCTGGGCGAATCACATCCCGTTGCTGGGTGAAGCCGGTCTGCAGATTGAAACCTACCCATACTACGACTACCAGAATCATGGTATTCGTTTTGACGACATGATGGCTCGTATCAGCAAGGCAGGTCCCGGCGATCTGGTTTTGCTACATGGTTGCTGCCACAACCCCTGCGGCGCGGATCTGGATCATGCACAATGGCAGGCGGTGGCAGCGCTGGCGCAGAAAAACGGCTTTACGCCGTTCATCGACCTGGCCTACCAGGGTCTGGGGGACGGACTAGAGCAAGACGGCTACGGTGTACGCCTGCTGGCAGAGACATTACCTGAGTTGATTGTGGTCAGTTCCTGCTCCAAAAATTTTGGCCTGTACCGCGAACGCACCGGGGCATTGACGGTAATTGCCGACAGTGCCAGGGCAGTGCAGGCAGCCGCCAGCCAGATCGCGTCAACCGCCCGCGGCATGTACTCTATGCCACCGGATCATGGCGCCAGTGTGGTGGCGGAGATTCTGGCTGACAGTGAACTGAACAGGGAATGGGAACGGGAACTGACCGAAGTCCGTCAGCGCATCAATAATCTGCGCTCAGCGCTGGTGGTGGAACTGAACAAACAGGGCATTGACCGTGACTTCGGTTTTATCGAGCAGGAAAAAGGCATGTTCTCTTTCCTGGGCCTGAGTGTTGATCAGGTTCAGACGCTGATCCACCAGTACAGCATCTACCTGGTGGATTCGAGTCGTATCAATATCGCTGGCATTAACAGCAGCAATATCGAATATCTGGCCCGGAGTATTGCGGCAACGCTCAAATCTGGCCAGCCGGCCAGCTAATTACTAGACTCTGATAGTCAGCACATCACAGTGAATGCCATGCAGGACGGCATTGGCAGTGGAACCGAGCACGGCCCGCACCGGGTTGTGCCCATGGCTGCCGATAACCAGCAGATCAGTGCCCAGCTCCTCGCACAGCTTCTTGATTTCGGTGGCTGGTTTGCCGCGCAGGAAATGGACCTGCTTGGCGGGCACTGACGGAGACACGGCGGCCATTTTTGCCCGCATCTGGCTGGCAACCTGCTCCTGATGCTCCTTCTGGACTTTCTCGAAATCTGCCATGTTCAGTTCAAACGAATAACTGCCCAGCAACGGTTCAAAAACCATGACAACATCCAGCTGAGCGCTGCTGTCATTAGCCATGGCCAGTGCCTTGGTGATTATCTTGTCTGACTCGTCAGAACCATCAACGGCAACCAGAACCTTCTTGTAATTCGTCATAAGTTGACTCTCCATTCAGGACATTTAGCACTTTTGGCAAATTTCGCTTGTTCGATACCTTTGTCGACATTAACCGATAGCGGCATCGTGATCTTTCATCATAGTCAATTAGTATTGAACCAGCAATGGCTCAATCTGCCTCACTGCGCGGCTCGGCAGCAAATGTCAGACTCGGTTGACGCAGATCAACATGCCACCCGACGTTGTGCGCGAAGATAACATCAGAAGAGGGAAAAATCCCCGCCGATACTTTCAACAAACCTTTTTGGACTATCAGTTTTTTACTGTACTGCGGAGGCAAGACAATGGAAGATCGTCTGGTAGCACGTAACTTAAGCGTGACGGTTGGCACTATCGCCCTGGTTGCAATTGGCCTGGTCATCATCTCAATGGTCTTAGGCGGCTAAAGGCACCACCCGGGCATATCATCATCCACGCTGTCTGGTCGGCAGCACAGGGCGCAAGCGCGTAGCCATCTCGCGCAGCGCAGCCTCGGTGGCCGACCAGTCTACACAGGCGTCGGTGATCGACACGCCATAACGGATCTCTTCCAGGTCATCCGGAATTGGCTGATTGCCCGCGTGAATATTACTCTCCAGCATGACACCTATAATGGATGTGTTGCCGGCTTCTATCTGAGCAGTGACATCCTGCAGGACGTCCAGTTGCAGCTCATACTGTTTGCGTGAATTCCCGTGGCTGCAATCAATCATGATATTTTCGCCAATCGCGGCCTTGCGCAATTCCTGCTCACAGGCGGCAACATACGGGGCCTCATAGTTGGGCTCCTTGCCCCCGCGCAGAATTACATGACAATGGGGATTACCCGAGGTTCTGAATGCGGCAACCTTGCCAGCTTCCGTGACGCTGATAAAAGTATTGATGGCCGATGCCGCGCGAATCGCATTGACCGCCACCGACAGACTGCCATCAACATTGTTCTTGAAACCGACCGCTGACGATATACCGCTGGCCAGCTTGCGATGCGTGGGTGACTCGGTGGTCCGTGCACCGACGGCTGTCCAGCTCACCAGGTCCTGCAGGTATTGCGGCGAGATCAGATCAAGTGCCTCCACCGCGATCGGCAGTCCCAGTTCATTAATATCCAGCATCAGCTGGCGACCAATTCGCAGACCATGCTCGATGCGATGGCTGCCGTCCAGATAGGGATCATAAATAAGGCCTTCCCAGCCCACTGTCGTGCGGGGTTTTTCGAAGTAAACCCGCATGACAATCAACAGGGCATCCTGCAGCTCATCGGCCAGGGGCTTCAGCAGGCGCGCGTAATCCATGGCCTGTGCCGTATCATGGATGGAGCACGGACCCACCACGACAATCAGGCGGTCATCCTTACCATCAAGAATGCCCTTGACCCCACGATGGCCCCGCAGCACCGTTTCCAGCGCGTTCCCCGACAGCGGCATTTCCCGCTTCAGCTGCGCCGGCTGGGGCAGTTCCTCGGCCGAAATAATATGAAAATTGTCCACTTCGTCTTTTGTCTTGGGCATTCTCTGCTACTCACTCATCTATCGATTCTGAGACGGTAAAGGGGACGGAGGCATTTAGCAAGCTAAAAGCCTCCGTCCCCTTTACCGTCCCGTCCCCTTTACCCTTCTGCAGAGAGAGTTCGGAACATTTACAGGCGGCCGCGGATACAGTAAATTTCGACCCCGGCGCGAAAACTGCGCGCCCGACTTCCCAGGATGACAGCGTCATGAAAGCAAATGAATTAAAACGCGGCATGATCGTCGACATTGACGGCACCCCGCACCTCATTCGTCAGCTGGAGGGCAAAAGCCCGTCCTCACGCGGCGGCGTGACAATGTACAAGGTGCGTTATACCAATCTTAAGACCCAGCAGAAACTCGACGAAGCCTACAAAGGCGATGACGTCGTCAAGATCGCAGATTGCAGCCGCATGAACGTCCAGTATTCCTATCGTGAAGATGACACACTGTACTTCATGAGCACCGACGACTACAGTCAATATGGCATCAATGCCGATCAGGTAGAGGATGACATACCCTTCCTCACCGACCAGCTTGACGGCATTACGGCACTGATCATGAACGACAACCTGCTGGGAATAGAATTACCGCAAACCGTGGTCATGGAGATAGTCAGCACGCCGCCAGGTGGTGGCAGCGCCTCGGCGACAGCACGCCCCAAGCCGGCGACCTTGAACACAGGCCTTGAAATCCAGGTGCCTGAGTACATCACGACAGGTGAGAAGATCAAGGTCAGCACGGTGACCGGCAAATTTGTATCCCGGGCCTGACGCGCCAGCGGACCTGTGACCCACTGTTTTCCACGGAGAGATTCAATATGATCAGCTTTATTTGCGGCAAGACTGGCACGGCAGTTCTGGCCAGTGTTGCGATGACGCTGTGCCTGAGCGCACCGGCTACGCTGGCGCAGGACGACGACTTCGCCAGCACCCGCAACAAGATTGAGATGGCATTGCAGGGCGCGACCCGTACACCGGCCGAGATTGCCCGGGATGAAATTGAGCGCAGGCCGGTGGAAACCCTGGAATTCTTCGGCCTGCGCGAGGACATGCGCGTGCTTGAACTGGTGCCGGGAGCGGGCTGGTATACCAAAATACTGGCGCCAACCCTGCGTGGCAGCGGCAAGCTTTATGTCGCCATCGGCACTGATACCGTAGCCGAGCGCGTACTGACTGAGCCAGGTTTTGATGAAGTCGAGGTGCTGAATTTGCCCGAAGGCATGACCTTGCGCGAGCTGGCGCCGTTCAACTTTGACGTCGATAATCTGGACCTTGTGCTGACCTTTCGCAATCTGCACAACTTGGATGCACAGAGCCGGGCGCATCTGAACAACGCCATTTTCGACAGCCTGCGCGCCGGCGGCCTGTACGGTGTGGTTGATCATACCCGTCGGCATCTGGAAGCAGATACCCGGGAAAACGGCAGACGCCTGGACCCGGTGCTGGTGATCAGGGAAATTCAGGCCGCAGGCTTTGAACTGGTGGATTTCAGTGACCTGCATGCCAGCGTCGCTGACGATCTGACTCTGGAGGTAGGCCACGAAACCGTGACCGGCCGTACTGATCGCTTTACCCTGCTGTTCCGCAAGCCCTGAGTCTTGTCAGCAGCGGTCAGTCGTGCTGACACGGATCAGCCGCGCTGGCACCCCTCAGGCCTGCCGACGAAAGTCGGCGGGCCGCATGCCAGTTACCAGCAGCGTCAGCATATACAGTGCCATGCCACCAAAGCACAGCAAAGCCATCTGCCAGATGCGCTGCCAGATACCCCAGTCCAGCCAAAGTCGCCAGTCGCCGGCTATCAGCACCAGAAACAGACACATGACGGCATTGGCGCACACCAGCCTGCCCAGGAACAGCATCCAGCCCGGCTGGAAATCGAACACCCCCTCTCGCCGCAACCCCATAAACAACAGCCCAGCATTCAGATAGGCTGCCAGTGACGTCGCCAATGCCAGGCCGGTATGGGCCATATCCAGCACAAACACCAGCAGTATATTCATCACCATGTTGGCCACCATGGCAATGATGCCAATACGCACCGGCGTGCGCGTGTCATGCCGCGAATAGAAACCGGGCGCAAAAATCTTGATGCACATGAACGCCAGCAGGCCCAGTGAATATGCCTGCAGGCTGTAGGTGACCATCACCACATCGCTGGCGGTGAAGTTGTCATTCTGGAACAGGGTAATGATCATCGGCTGTGCCAGCAGCACCAGCGCCAGGCTGGCCGGCACAGCGATCAGTAGAATCAGGCGCAACGCCCAGTCCAGCAGCGCGGCAAATTCCGCTTTTGAACGTTCCGCATGCCTGCGGGAGAGACTGGGCAGCACCACCGTGGCCACAGCTACCGCAAATATACCCAATGGCAGGTCCATCAGGCGTTCGGAAAAATACAGCCATGACACGCTGCCGGCGACCAGCAGCGAGGCGATAAAGGTATCAAGCAACAGGTTAATCTGACTGACGGAGACGCCAAACAACGCTGGTATCATCAGCCTGATAATACGGCTCACGCCTTCATGGTGTTTTACCAGCCGCGGCCGGGGCATCAGCTGCAAGCGCACCAGAAATGGCAACTGAAACAGCAGCTGTGCAATACCGGCCAGCAACACGCCCCAGGCCAGGGCAATCTCGGGCTGGGCAAAATACGGACTGAGCAACAGCGCCGATGCTATCAGTGACAGGTTCAACAGCGCAGGCGTCAGCGCCGGGATGGCGAACCGGTCATAACTGTTGAGGATGGAACCCGCAAATGCTGTCAGTGAAATAAGCAGCAGATAGGGAAACGTTATGCGCAGCATGTCCACAAACAGGGCAAACTTGACCGGATCTGCGGTAAACCCGTAAGCAATGGGAACCGAAATCCACGGCGCCGCCAGTACCACCACGGCGGTGATCAGCACCAGTACGGTGCCCAGATAACCGGCGACAGCATTGATCAGTTCTTGTACCTGGGCCAGGCTGCGGGTGCTGCGGTACTCCGATAACACAGGCACAAAGGCCTGATTGAATGCCCCTTCGGCAAACAGGCGACGCAGAAAGTTGGGAATCTTGAACGCGAGGAAAAACGCGTCGGCGCCGTCCCCCGGGCCGAAAACCCGTGCCAGTACCACGTCCCTGACCAGGCCGAGTATGCGCGACACAAAGGTCATGCTGCCGGTCACGGCGCTGGAACGCAGCAGGCCACGGCGTCTTCCGGGTGGCACGGGTCCCTGATTATCTGTCGATTGGCTGGTCAAATTCTGCTCTCGAATCCCGGGTCTGTACCGGTGGACTGCATTCCATTATGCTGCGCAGGGCGTATTATCGCACCATCATGGCAAAATACGATATCAGTAGACAGGTTCATAAAAAAAAATACTATGGAAAAATCAAGACTTATCGAGCGTTGGCGGGCCACCGGCCCTGGCCTGGTGATGGCTGCCGCCGCCGTCGGTGCCTCCCATCTGGTGGCTTCCACCCAGGCCGGGGCCCTGTTCGGCTGGCAACTGCTGTGGCTGATAGTTCTGGTCAATGTTCTCAAATATCCGTTTTTCCGCTTTGGCGTTCAGTACACTCTCTGGAACAACAAAAGCCTGGTGGAGGGATATCAGGACAAGGGCCGTGGCTGGCTGATCGCGTTTACTGCGTTGAACCTGATCGCCGCCGTGGTCAATACCGCCGGTGTATTGCTGCTGACTGCCAGCCTGCTGCAGTATTTCATTCCCGGCAACCTGTCACTGACCCTGCTCTGCCTGATTCTGCTGGCGGTGTGCCTGGTGATATTGCTGGCTGGACATTATCGTGTGCTGGACGGGCTGTCGCGGGCGCTGATGCTGGTGTTGACCATCTGTACACTGATCGCGGTGGCGATCGCCTGGCAAAATGGCCCGATGGCCCCGGCGGATTATGTCAGTCCTTCGCCCTGGCAGCTGTCGGCGCTGGCCTTTATTGTCGCCACCATGGGCTGGATGCCGGTCCCCATTGAGTTGTCGGCTATCAGCTCGATGTGGTTGCGCTCCAAACAAAAGCTTACCCGGGTGTCGTTGGCTGACGGTCTTTTTGATTTCAACCTGGGTTACGCAGTCGCAGTGATACTGGCAGTGGTGTTTGTGGCGCTGGGCGCGCTGCTGCAACATGGCACGGAACAGGAAATTGCCATGGCCGGCGCCGCCTTCGCGCAACAGCTGGTGGCCATGTATGCCACCACCATTGGCGACTGGGCGCGCCTGTTTATCGCGTTTATTGCCTTCATGTGCATGTTCGGCACAACACTGGCGGTGCTGGACGGATATGCCCGCACGCTGGACGAATCCTTTCACCTGCTGCGCAAGCGTGGCCAGCAGCGCCGCAGCTGGACGCTGACCGCGTGGATCCTGGCCCAGGCCACCACGGGCATGGCCATCATTCTGTTCTTCCAGAGTGCGCTGAGCCCGATGCTGACCTTTGCCATGACCCTGGCGTTTCTGACCACGCCGTTTTTTGCCTGGCTCAATTTCAGCCTGGTGCGGGGCAAGGGTATCTCGGCTGGGATGAACCTGCTGGCCTGGATCGGCATGATCTACCTGACAGCCTTCAGTTTGCTGTTTCTGGCCTGGTATTTGATGGGGTAAAGGGTAAAGGGGACGGAGGGATATAAGGGGACGGAGGGATTTGCGCAGCAAATCTAACCTCCGTCCCCTTATATCCCTCCGTCCCCTTTACCTCGTCCCCTTTAACAGGTTACTTGTTTATCGCGCGTAACATCCAGGCGGTTTTTTCGTGAATGCGCATGCGGTCCGAAGCCATGGCCGCCGTTGACTCGTCATCCGCGTCATTGGCCAGCTTCAGCACATCCCGACAGGTTTTAACAACCTGCTCATGGCCATGAGTCAGCAAATCGACCATCTGCTTGGCATCGGGCACACCATCAACTTCATCAATAGAGCTCAGGCGTGCGAATTCCTTGTAGGTGCCCGGCGCTGCCACGTCCAGGGTGCGAATGCGCTCTGCGATATCATCAACAGCGACGGCCAGCTCCGTATAATGCTCTTCGAACATCAGGTGAAGCTCGCGGAACCTTGGGCCTTCAACGTTCCAGTGGAAGTTGTGCGTCTGCAGATATAAGGTGTACGAATCTGCCAGCAATCGTTTCAACCCTTCCGCGACTTCGGTCCGATCAGCCTTGTTGATACCAATGTCGATCTTGCTCATGGTTCAATACTCCTTGGGTTCACCACAATGTACTTCGTAGCTTAACATACGTCATGGCCTACGAAAGAGCGACGTTGCCTGATTGTCATCATGGCCGCAGAAAGATGACACAACATTGACCTGCGGGTTATCAAACACCATAACTTATGTCATAGTGGCTTGACACCGGGCGCGAATATCGGCATAGTACCGCGTCTTGAATTTTGCCACACGTTGACAGTATCGTAAGGAGCATCAGTTGGCCAACACCGTACAAGCCCGTAAGCGCGCACGTCAGAATGAAGTCGCTCGCCGCCATAACGCCAGTTTCCGATCCATGGTCCGTACCTACATTAAAAAAGTAGTGTCAGCGATCCAGGAAGGTAACTATGACAATGCCACCGCTGCTTACAACCGCGCAGTACCGGTCATCGACCGCATGGCAGACAAGGGCATTATTCACAAGAATAAGGCTGCTCGTCACAAGAGCCGTCTGAATGCCGCCATTTTGGCACTGAAAGCATAAGACAATATTGCGGGCGGGTTTGTCACTGATCCCGCCCTGTGTTTGCAATCACCGCAAGGTGAACTTTTGCAAGCGTGGCGCGCCAGAAGTGCCCGCATGAAGAAGAGTGAACATAAAGAAGCATGAGCATAAAAAAGCCGGTTGCGACCGGCTTTTTTGTACCTGAATTTTCACCCCTGACTTAATCCTGTCTCGCGGCGACCTATTCAGACACGACCAGATTATCGCGGTGTATCATTTCCGCATCACCGACATAACCCAGGATGGTCTCGATCTGCCGACTCGACTGGCGCAAAATCTGCGCCGCTTCGCGGCTGTCGTAGTTCACCAACCCGCGGGCAATTTCGCGACCCATTTCATCCACACACACCACCATTTCACCACGATCAAACTGACCACTGACTGCGGTCACTCCGACCGGCAGCAGGCTCCGCCCGGAATCACGTAACACCTTGACCGCACCGGCATCGATGACCAACTCACCCTTGGCTTTAAGGTGTCCGGCCAACCACTGTTTGCGAGCTGCCATCGGCTGCTTTTCCGGCAACAGTCTGGTGCCGATCGACTCGCCCTGCGCCAGCCTGATCAACACGTCAGGCTCTCTGCCATTGGCGATGACCGTTCTCGCGCCGGAACGGGCTGCCAGGCGCGCGGCAGTGATCTTGGTAATCATGCCGCCTCGACCCAGACTGCCGCTACCGCCGGCCATGGCCAGCAGACGACTGTCTTCTGCCATGGCCTCGGCGATCAGCGGTGCGTCCGCCTGTTTGCGCGGATCCGCCTCGTGCAGCCCCTGTTGATCAGTGAGTATGACCAGGGTGTCAGCGCCCAGCAGGTTTGCTACCAATGCGCCCAGCGTATCGTTGTCGCCAAAACACAGCTCTGCTGTGGCAACCGTGTCGTTTTCGTTGATGACCGGCACCACCCGCATACCGACCAGTCCCGCCAGCGTACTGCGGGCATTGAGATAACGACGCCGGTTGGACAAATCATCGTGGGTCAGCAGCACCTGTGCGGTGTGCACACCATATTGCTGGAAACAGCTTTCATAGGTCTGGATCAAACCCATCTGACCAACGGCTGCAGCTGCCTGCTGCAAATGAATTTCCCTGGGTCGCTTCTTCAGGCCCAGACGCTTGACGCCTTCAGCCACAGCACCGGAAGACACCAGCACTACTTCAATACCGCCCTGCTGCAGGCTCACCAACTGCCGCACCCAGTTTTCAATCGCCTGGCGATCAAGACCGGTGCCATTGTTGGTGATCAGTGAACTGCCTATTTTAACGACCCAACGTCGGGCGCCGGCGCTATCTTTCTGTTTACTCATAAACGACTGTTACACCATCCTCATCGTCATCGTCAAAGTCGTCATCATCGTCATCAACAGCGCGGCGCTGGCGAGTCTTTTCAATGCTGCGGCGGATTTCAAACTCCATTTGCTGATCGCGGGCGTGCTCAGCCTCTCGATAGTTTTCATCATCGGCCAGCAGGCGCCGGTGCTCTTCCACCGAACGCATGATATCGTGACAAAGTTGCTTACAGCCTTCCCCGTTGATCGCGGCAATATGATAAACCGGAATATCCCAACCCAGCTCGTCGACGAATCGCTGGCGCAACGTCGCCAACGTCTCCGGATCGGCCATGTCGGTTTTGTTTAGCACCAGCCAGCGCTCTTTCTGCGCCAGTGTGGCACTGAAGCCGGCCAACTCGTCGACAATACCTTTCGCCTGCGCCACCGGGTCGGATTCATCCAGCGGCACCGCATCGACCACGTGCAGCAGCAGACGCGTGCGCGACAAATGTTTGAGAAAACGGAAACCCAGTCCCGCCCCTTCGGAAGCGCCTTCAATGACGCCAGGAATATCCGCCATGACAAAGCTGCGCTCCATTTCGATACGCACTACGCCCAGGCCAGGTACCAGGGTGGTAAACGGATAATCCGCCACTTTCGGCCGGGCAGCAGAAACGGCACGCAGCAAGGTCGACTTGCCGGCATTGGGCAGTCCCAGCAGGCCGGCATCGGCAATAACCTTCAGCTGCAGTTGCAGAGTGCGCACTTCGCCATCCGTGCCCTTGGTGTGCTTGGTCGGCGAACGATTGGTGCTGGATTTGAAACGGGTGTTGCCCAGGCCATGAAAGCCGCCTTTGGCGACAATAACCTTCTGGCCATGCTCCGCGATGTCGGCAATCAGCTCTTCGGTGTATTTGTCCACGACGCTGGTTCCGATGGGCACCTTCACTTCCAGATCTTCACCGGCACGACCGGTGCAGTTGGCGCCCATGCCACCCTGCCCGGCCTGCGCGATATAGCGTCGCTGGAAACGAAAGTCGACCAGGGTATTCAGGTTGCTGTCGCCAACCAGGTAGACACTGCCACCATCGCCGCCGTCGCCGCCATCAGGCCCGCCTCTGGGGATGAACTTCTCACGCCGAAAACTCAGACAGCCATTCCCGCCTCTGCCTGCTTCTACCGTGATTTCAGCTTCGTCTACAAACTTCACTTTGCTTACCACCCATACAAAAAAGCCCCGTCGACTGACAGGGCTTTACTGATCACATCACCGCATTGGCAGCCCGCTCCCAGGAGCCGGGCACGCCGGGTCAGCAGACCCTCAGGCCTCTACGATGCTGACGAATTTGCGGTTATTCGGACCTTTGACTTCAAACAGTACACGACCGTGCGCCTTCGCAAACAGCGTGTGGTCTTTTCCAATACCGACATTAGTGCCGGGGTGGAAGCGTGTACCACGCTGACGAACGATGATGTTGCCAGCCAGAACCTGCTCGCCGCCGAATCGTTTTACACCTGTCTCTTATACACATCTCCGAGCCCACGAGACAGGCAGAAATCT
>OLID01000121.1_pt1 | contig 46375 bp, 46 predicted proteins | sample 1609361 | NCBI WGS metagenome assembly OLID01 (sample SAMN05416778, study PRJEB24817) | seawater metagenome | isolation source: Sea water | place: Canada:Atlantic | collected 2013-07
CGCAGAAGACGTAAAGCGGGAAGTAGCAGTGATGGTCGTAATACCGGTTAAAGAATTTACCCGGCTGATCCCCATGCACCGGGATATCGGTGCCGTCAAAATCCAGCACGATTTCCTTCGGCGGCTCTTCGTGTTGTTCAATAAAGTGGTGCCAGAGCAGCTCATGGGCCTTCACAATGGTTTGCCGGTCCATTGCCTGTTCCATTCGGCACAGCGTGGATTTGCCAGCCAGAGCGGAGGCGTTACCCGTGGCGGTTTGTAGCGCCTGATCAAAGCGCAGGGCTTCATGGTCATTCAGATCTTCGTAGCCACCGGCCACACCGTAGACCCGTTGCCGGACCAGGGACTTGAGCTCATGACGAATCATCCGGGGATCCCGCTGGTCGGTCAGAGTCTCGGCCAGCCGTTGGGTTAACCGGTGTTGTTTGTCGACTTCGCGCAGTAACAGCAAGCCGGCATCGGAGGTGATATGGCCTCCGGAGAAATCGGCTTCAATCTGGCGGCGGGAGAGTGGCGAAAAGGTCAGTTTTTGAGGTACCATTTTGGATAGCGGCTTTTAGTGTGGGTTTTTGTGTAGGAACTTGAATTCTAACACTTTAAGCCGCTTCTTCCTTCCTCATGCTACCTTCTTCATGAGAAATCCGGGCTAGCGGTTTTGACTGCCCGTATGGCCGGGCGATTCTGGCCCGCCTGCTGAGCCTTCTCCTGCAGGGACAATTCACTGACACGACTGCGCCTGTCTTCCGGAACCGCCCGATTGGCCAGGGAGCAGTTCAGGTCATCAAGCCGTTTCTGCAGATCGCCCCAGCTATCGAGTAGTTGGGGGACCACATCATCGGCCAGTTTTTCAAATCTGAGTCGAAGAGAATCCTTGAGAGCCATTGTTTTAATTTCCCGAGTCCTTCACCTGCCGTCAGTGTAGTCAGCACTCAGAAAATCCACCAGCCACCACCGGATTCTGCTTCTTCCCGACGCTCACGTTCCTGCTCCAACTTGGCGTACTCACGCTCCAACCTGTCGATTTTCCGATCCGTTTCCAGGGGAACCGTGGGACCACCGCCGAACGGCCAGAACCAGGACGTGGATTCGTACTTGCCCTCCTGCTTCAGGCGCTCGATCTCGAGCTCACGCTCCTCCTCCAGCAGCACCAGTTGCCGCTCGTAATCCAGGTCTTCATTCACTTCCACAATGGAGGTAGCCGCGTGGTTTGGCGCCAACAGATCACTGTTCAGAAAACGGGTGGAAACAATCTCCTCTGCCTGCATGGCATATTCCCGCGTCACCAGCTGGAGGTCGCCCTGATTCAGCGAATGATCCGGATCCAGGTCCGGATGCCGTTGGCCCGGTTCCGAAAGCTCGTTATAACGCAGGTAATAGATCTGTCCTGGCTCAACGTCCAGCGTGGCATCGGCGATCAGGCTAAGACTGAAGGAGTTCATGCCCTCCAGACCAAGCAAAGGTCGGCGCATGGCAATGTGGCGCTCTCCGGGGCTTACCTCAAGCCAGGTGAAGCTGTCGTTGCGAATGTTGAAATAGTGGGTGTCATCTATGTAGACACTGGGCGCTTCAATTTCATCAGCCGCCCATTGGGAGTGTGTCCTGTAGAAGTACAGCACCGCGTTGCGCCGATCCCAGCTATCGTTGTCGATATGAACGAAGTCATGCCCGGAAACCGGATGCAGGAACGACCCGACGCTTTTGCCGATGGACTGATAAACCGTACAGCCCGGCAACGCCAGCAACAGCCACATCGCTGCCAGAAGCCGGGGAACAAGAAAAACGGAAGGCACTCGGGTTTTCATTGTTGTTAACTCTTCATCCTGATTGCGAGTTGCCTGATCTTAACAACTGCACAAAAACAGAAATGAGAGCTACCGCAAGGGATGGCTACAAACCGTTACAAAACCCGAAATGCCGATTGCTGGACCACGCTACGGGCAGTTACTGCCCGCTGATCTGGCTCCGTAACTGATTCACCTCTTCAGACAGCCGAACCAGACGGGAGGTCAGTTGTGACCGCGAGGCATCGATAGACTCAACCGTGCGCTTGAGACTGGCCACCTCATTACGGAGCGCCTGAACCCGGCCATCATCGGCCAGCTCATCGGTCTCCCGCTCCAGGGCCGAGATCCGACCCTCCATGCCGCTGATTCCCAGCTTCTGCTCCTGCTCAAAACGCCGGATACGGCTCTCGATCACCTGATCCACATCCGCCAGCTGCTGGCTCAATTTCGTCAACTGATCCGTCGCCTGCCGGTTGGCATCCTGCAGCGCTGCAATCGACGTCTCCGTTTGTTGTTTCAGGGCTGCAATATCGGCGGAAAGCGAGGACCGGACCTTTTCAACCGACGTCTCAAGCGAACCAATGGCCTGCTTGCCCTCAGCAAGGCCGGATTCCAACGCGGCAATCCGTTCCTGCTGCTCATCCAGGCGCTTCTTGTTGCGTTCATTGGCAATGGCCCAGAGTTTCCGGATCTCACTGTCTGCCGTATCCAGACGCTTCGTATGCGCCGCGATCTGCTCCTCCAGAGTAGCGCCCCTCTCCTGAAGGTTTTCCCCCGTTTCCGAAAGCTCGCCCTCAAACCGAGCAAGCGCCAGCTTGCTCTGCCGCGCCCAGTAATCCGCTTCTTCAAGCTGCCCTTCCAACGCCTGAACCCGCTGCTCCTGGGAGTACCAGCCAGCACCCGCGGCAACGGCCAGCACAATCAACAACACCCACAGCATTGCCGAGCTACCGCGACCATTGCTGCCGCCACTTCCGTTACCGCCCTTGCCACCTTTGGGAGGCTTCGCTGGTGTCGACGGTTCGCCTTTCCCTCCGGACGCTGGCCTGGACTTTCTTTCCGCTGCCTTTTTCGACTCGGCACTACCAATCGGTCGTTCAGCCCTCAACTCATCATCATCTGGACGGATCGGTTCCATTACAGCTCCTGAGTATGGACGGTTAAAATAATAAGGTCTGATAATACCTGTACTTACCCGCAGGTAAAAATGAAGCCGCGCTCATGCCAAATCTTCCAGAGCGTTCGGGGCGGAGTTGAGAGGCCTTTTCCGGAAATGTCTGAAGCCAAGGATGGCTTCAGTCAAGCGCACATGGATGTGCTCGTAGCGGTTTCCGGAAAAGGCCTCTCAACTGCGCCTTCCACCAAGGTTTGTTGCATGGTAAGTAGCCAAAACATACAATGGCCGGCTTTCCAATTATCACAGGACTGTTGCATATGCAGCCGCTTGTAGGACTCATCATGGGCTCCAAATCCGACTGGCCCACCATGGAACACGCCGCCACCATGCTCGAAAAACTTGGCGTGCCCTATGAAACCAAAGTCGTCTCGGCCCATCGCACACCGGATCTGCTTTTTGACTACGCCAAAACGGCCGCAGACCGCGGCTTGAAAGTCATTATTGCGGGCGCCGGCGGCGCAGCGCACCTGCCGGGCATGGTTGCCTCACAAACCGCCCTGCCGGTCCTTGGTGTTCCTGTTCAGTCCAAAACCCTGAATGGACTGGATTCGTTGCTCTCCATCGTCCAGATGCCAGGCGGCATCGCTGTCGGCACCCTCGCTATTGGTAAAGCCGGCGCAACCAACGCTGGCCTGCTGGCAGCGCAGATTATCGGCACCTCAGACGACAGCGTACGCAAAGCGGTTGAGCAGTTCCGGGCCACACAGACCGAAACGATTCTGGACAATCCTGATCCTCGGGACCAGTAACAGGCAGGAGAACTCGAATGAGAATTGGTGTACTGGGCGCCGGCCAACTGGGAAGAATGCTGGCACTGGCCGGATACCCACTGGCCAAGACCTTTGTTTTCTATGACATGTCCGGCAGCCCCAGTGCCGGCCTTGGTGAAGTCATCATCGACCGCGAGGGCCAGTACCTGGATGATTTCCTCTCCCGGGTCGACCGTGTTACCTATGAGTTCGAACACCTGCCAGTAAACGTGGCCGAGAAAATTGCTGCTCACAAACCGGTTCACCCCTGCCCCCGGGCATTGCAGGTTTGTCAGAACCGGGAAGCGGAAAAGACTCTGTTCGGCGGGCTGGGCATCCCCACGCCAGAATGGAAAATTGCCGATAGCGCCGCCTCGTTGAAAGCCGCGGCCGAGGAACTTGGCTGCCCGGTGGTAGCGAAGTCCAACACCGAAGGATACGACGGCAAAGGCCAGGCCGTACTCAAATCGCCTGAGGACGCCGAGGCCGCCTGGACCTCCATCGGCCACCCCCGCCTTATCGTGGAAAAGTTCGTCGACTTTCACCGGGAAGTGTCGATCATCGCCGTTCGCGCTGAAGACGGTGAGCTGGCCTTCTACCCGATGGCGGAGAACACCCACCACGAGGGGATTCTGCGCTACTCCATTGCGCCTGCTCCGAAGCTCGAGAAGCACGTTCAGGAAGATGCGGAGCGGTACATCAAGGCACTACTGAACGAATTGGACTATGTCGGCGTATTAACGCTTGAGTTGTTCGAGACAACCGATGGCCTGGTCGCCAACGAGATGGCGCCGAGGGTTCACAACTCGGGACACTGGACCATCGAAGGCGCGATGACCAGCCAGTTCGAGAACCACATTCGCGCGGTAAGCGGGCACCCTCTTGGCAATGTTGCTCCACGTGGTTTGAGCTGCATGATCAATATCATCGGAGAGCACGGCGACATCGAGCGAATCCTCGAACTGCCCTACGCCCATGTTCATCTCTATAATAAGGGTGAACGACCGGGTCGGAAGCTGGGCCACGTAAACATACTGGCCGACAGCTACGAAGAGCTTGTCTGGCGGGTGAAGAACTGCGCCCAGTTCCTGCCGGGCAGCCCAGAGTTTAAAAGTTCTTTAGCACCAAAGGGTTGATCTGACTCAAATCGACCCTATATTGGGGTAACGAACATCAACATAAACAGAGAGACAGGGAGAACGACCTCATGGCATTTGAACTTCCCGCACTGCCCTACGAAAAGAACGCACTGGAACCGCACATCTCTCAGGAAACGCTCGAGTACCATTACGGCAAGCATCACAACACCTACGTCACCAAGCTCAATGGCCTGATCGAAGGTACGGACAACGCCAACAAATCTCTTGAAGACATCATCAAGAGTGCGAGCGGCCCGCTGTTCAACAACGCCGCACAGGTCTGGAACCACACCTTCTACTGGCACTGCCTGAGCCCGAACGGCGGTGGTGAACCCACCGGTGCTGCCAAGGAAGCGATCGAGAAGGCGTTCGGTTCTTTCGAAGATTTCAAGAAAGAATTCAATGACAAAGCAGCCAATAACTTCGGTTCTGGCTGGACCTGGCTGGTGAAAAAAGCGGACGGCTCCGTTGCCATCGCGAATACCAGCAATGCTGAAACGCCGTTGACCGGTGCCGACAAGCCGGTACTGACCGTCGACGTCTGGGAGCACGCGTACTACATTGACTACCGCAACTCCCGCCCGAACTACCTGGAAGCTTTCTGGAACCTGGTGAACTGGGATTTCGTAAACGAAAACCTGGCCTGATCCCGGCCTCGCTTCCAGACTCAGTCCAAAACGACTGTGATCAAGCGCCCGCCCCTGGCGGGCGTTTTTGTGTCTGCCATACCCAAGCAATTACAATTTGATACAAGCACACTCTGAAATCTTTGGAAAAATCGCCGATACTCCATGAAGATATCGCGAACCTGAACCATACTTGGAAACAACCATCAGGGTGAGCCCCCACGCACATCACCCAAAGTGCGACACCTTTGCCCTGAACCTTGCAGATCAGCGGCTCTGCAAAAACCGGAACAAGACAGGCTTGAATGCAAAACTCCTTCGAGGTTGAACATCGCCTGGGCTATCGAATCTTACGGTGGATTCTTGCGGTGGCCCTTGCCAGTGGCGTCGTTGTCAGTGCCATACAGGTCATCCTGGACGCCCAACGTGTGTCCAGAGGGCTGGATAGCGATGCCAAGCAAACCATCGCGATGGTGAAAGACGCAGCCACCCAGGCGGTGTTCAGCATCGACGCCGAGCTCGCGCAACAAGTCGTGGACGGCCTCTTCGCCAAGGAAGCCGTCCACATGGCCCGCATCGTCCACCCTGACGGCGACCCACTGGGAGATCGCAGCCGGCCACTCCAGGAAACCGCTTTCCGCCCGGTCACCGATCCGATTTTCGACGCCGATCGGCTCTATCGGGAACCGCTTTTCCGCGAGGGTAATCCGGAAGACGTCTACGGCTTTCTTGACGTTCACTACGACACCGCAGCAGCGGCCCGCACCTGGTTGGACAGGGCGGCTGTCACTTTCGCTTCCGGCATGGCCACAGCTCTCATTCTCGGCATGGTGTTGTTCTATGTATTCCACCTGCTCCTGACGCGCCCCCTCCTCCGAATTGTCAATTCCGTGAGGCAGGTGGATCCTGCGCACCCGGATGACCGCCTGGTCACCACGCCATCCGGCCACCAGAGCGACGAACTTGGCCTCTGGGTCAACGCAACCAATAACCTCCTGGTGGCCATTGGTGACAGCCAGAAACGTCATCGCGAGGCGGAGGACCGGGTGAGCCGTCTCTCACGTTACGACCAGCTCACTGGCCTGCCCAGCCGGGATACCTTCATGGAGTTGCTGGTGCGGGATATTGAGGATGCCGCCAGGCGCAACGCCCAACTGTCGCTGATTGTCTGCGGCATCGACGATTTCAAATCGGTGAACGAGCAGTGCGGTTTCCGGTCCGGGGACCTTATTCTACAGACCGTTGCCGACCGCCTGACCAACAAACTGGACAATGCCCGCTTCACCATTGCACGCCTCGGCAGCGACCAGTTCGTGGTTGTCCAGAAAGGACTTCGGGACGGGTTTCAAGCAGCAGACACAGCTGAGCGAATCCTGGCCTGTGTCAATGAGCCCATGCTGGTCGAAGACCAGAACATCTCAATCAGCGCCACCCTGGGGGTTGCTCTTTACCCCTCCGACACCAGCAAGGCAGACCGACTGCTTCAGAGTGCCGAACAGACCATGACCCTGGCCAAGCAGAACGGTCACAACCACTTCCAGTTCTATGTCGCCAGCATTGACCAGGAAATCCGGGACCGGAAGCAACTGGAAAAGGATTTGTCCCAGGCTCTTGGTAATCACCAATTTCATCTGGTTTACCAGCCCCAGATTAATCTGGAGAGCAAACGGGTAATCGGGGCAGAGGCATTGTTACGTTGGGAGCACCCGACTCGTGGCACGGTTCCCCCCGACTTCTTTATCCCGGTGGCCGAAGCAAACGGCTCTATCGTGGAAATTGGCCAGTGGGTTCTGGACCAGGCTTGTTGGCAGGCAGCTCGCTGGGCCTCGGACGGCTCGCCGCTTCGTATTGCTGTTAATCTCTCGGCCGTTCAGCTGCGCCAGGAAAGCATTGTCGATGATATTCTCGATACCCTGCGACGACACAAGATACCGGCCGGGCGGCTGGAGCTGGAGGTAACAGAAACCAGCTTCATGACCAACCTGTCAGACGCCGTAGCCAAACTCCACAGACTCAACAAAGCGGGAATAAGCATCGCGGTGGACGACTTTGGAACCGGCTACTCGTCACTGACCTACCTCAAACAGATGCCGGTACAGCATCTGAAGATCGACAAACAGTTTATCCGCGATCTGCTGGTCAATGAGGAAGATACCCGAATCGCCAATACCATCATCGACCTTGGCAAGAGTCTGAACCTGTCAGTGGTTGCTGAAGGGGTGGAAACGGCAGAGCAGGAATATTACCTGAGCCAGCGTGGCTGCAAGCTCGCCCAGGGCTATTTCTTCAGCAAACCGTTGCCGCAGCGTGAATTTGAGACCTTCGTTAAAGGTTTTCACGAGCAGATCGTGGAAAATAACCTCTGAACCACTACCTCTAGGAGTTGCCATGGGAACCACTGTTATCGGCCTGATCGTTATCGCCGTCATTGTTTTCTATCTGGTCTTTATCTACAACCGCCTGGTTTCCCTGCGCAACCAGTTCAAAAACGGGTTTGCCCAGATTGATGTTCAACTGCAGCGTCGGCACGACCTTATTCCGAATCTTGTGGAAGCGGCAAAAGCCTATCTGACCCACGAAAAAAGCACCCTCACCCAGGTGATGGAAGCCCGCAACAATGCGGTCAGCGCCCAAAAAGACGCCGCCAAGGATCCCGGCGATGGAACCAAGATCCAACGCCTGGGCAGCGCCGAAAACCTGCTCACCAAGGCGCTCGCAAATTTCTACGCCGTGGCCGAGAACTATCCGGAGCTGAAGGCCAACGAAACCATTCAGCAACTGATGGAAGAACTCTCCAGCACCGAGAACCGGGTCGCCTTTGCGCGCCAGGCCTATAACGATGGCGTGATGAGCTACAACATTTTCCGTGAGCAGTTCCCCAACAACTTTGTTGCCGGCATGTTCGCCTTCAAGGAAACGTCTCAGCTGGAACTGGAATCACCGGAAGCCCGCCAGGCACCGAAAGTGGCCTTCTGAGGCCCTGAGGCATGGCTCACCCCGGTTTCTTTCAGCGCCAGGCCCATGCCCGGCGCAACACCAGTCTGCTGGTTTTTCTTTTCCTGACGGCGGTCGCGTTTATCACGCTTGCTGTCTGCCTTGTGGGTTATTTCGTAACCCGTAGTGAATCCTCCGGTCTTGCGTTCCACCACTGGCTGCTCTCCAATCATGGCCTGCTGACCGCCGTTACGGTTGTTTCCCTGATTGTTCTGGGCTCCCTGCTCCGCTGGGTTGATCTGGCCGGAGGTGGCGACCGGGTCGCCAAAATGGTTGGCGCCAGACCCATTGACCCCGATACCCGCGACAGTGACGAGCGCAAACTGCGCAACATCGTTGAGGAAATGGCTATTGCCAGTGGTGTCTCGGTGCCGGAACTCTATGTGATGGATCAGGAAACCGGCATCAACGCTTTTGTGGCCGGCTACACTCCCGGTGAGGCCGTCATGGTCGTCACCCACGGCGCCATCACCCAGTTATCCCGGGACGAACTGCAAGGCGTGGTCGCCCATGAATTCAGCCATATTTTCAACGGCGACATGCGGCTGAACGTTCGGCTCATTGCCCTGCTTGCCGGCATCCTGATGATCGGACAGATTGGCGGCTTTCTACTGCGCGCATCCTTCTACCGCGGCCACCGGGTGGGTCGATCACGGGACGGTCGGGCCCAGGCGGCCATGGGCATCATTGGTCTGGCCCTCTTTGTGATTGGCTATGTGGGCGTTTTCTTTGGCCGGCTGATACAGGCAGCGGTCTCCAGGCAACGCGAAATGCTGGCAGACGCATCCTCCGTGCAATTTACCCGCAATCCCGAAGGCATTGCCGGAGCGCTGTTCAAGATCGGAATGAAGGGCGGTTACCTGGACACAACCAGCCACGCCAGCGACATGAATCACATGTGTTTTGGCGAAAGTGCGCGGATGAAGTTCACCTCTTTGCTGGCATCCCACCCGCCCATAGATGAGCGAATCAATGCCATTCAGCCCGGCATGCTGGCCAGATTGCGAAGCCGGCTCAGGGATACCGAACCAGGCGCCGATCTCTACCGGGGAGGCTCTGGAGCACCAGAAGCGGGCGCGTCCGGGTTCAGTGGCGCGGCAACTGACATACTCGGGCCGGTTACCGGCAGGAGTGGCAGAACCTCACCGCTTGCATCCAGCCCGGAAAAAACCATAAAACCGGCCCGGAAATTTTCAGATCAGGTCGGCACTATCAACCGGCAAAGCGAAGATTTCGCCCTGCGTTTTCTGGAACGCCTGCCAGCCACCTTCCGAAACCTGCTGTACACCCGGGCCGGGGCCACGCAGCTCTGCTATGCCATGCTGATCAGCGAACTGCCGCGTCCACAGCAAACGGAACGGCTGAACCTGGTGCCGGCACATCCGGTATTGGGCAGCCAGCCGGATCTACTCGAGAAACTGCTGCCGGCACTGAAAACCATCGGCGATGGCGTCCGTTTCCCTGCCCTGGAACTGGCCATGCCTGCCCTTCGTAAGCTGGACCCGGAAGAGCGGGAGTTGCTCATTACCAATGTCCAGAAACTGGTGGCGGCGGATAACCGGGTTACCCTGTTTGAACTCGCTCTGACAAGCTTCCTCTCACGCCACCTGGGCGACGAAGCAGCCAGAGTGGTACCGGTGCGCTATAAGAGCTACAAACCGGTCATGCCGGCCCTCCAGAGGCTCCTGAGCTTGATGGCAAGGGCTGGGTCTGAGTCCCAATCTGACGCCGAGAAGCTCTATCGGGAGGCCATGGCCGGCTTCATGAATGCGAATGATGGAGTGGAACCGGTTCTCGAAAAAGTCACCATGCGCCAGCTACGGGAAGCGTTGACCGCGTTGAACGGTCTTTCACCGCTGCTGAAACCGGCAATCATCGATGCCTGTGGGCACTGCATTACCCGCGACGGGAAAGTGGAAACCCGGGAGTATGAATTGATGCGGCTGGTGGCGGACCAGATGGATTGCCCGATGCCGCCACTGGCTGTCTGAGCGCTTACTGGACCCGGGTGCTACCGTCTTCAAACAGTGCGTCCACTGTCGGACGCTGCTCTTCGGTGGGGATACCCAGCTTCTCCCGGATGTTCAGATTGACGTCCCAAAGCTGATTGAACTTGTCAGAAGTAGCCGCAACGGCCTCTTCCTTACCCAGCATGATTTTGGGGCGCAGGAACACCAGCAGGTTGCGCTTCACCCGGCGCTCCGATTCGGAGGAGAACAGGCGACCAACGAACGGGATGTCACCCAGCAGGGGCACCTTGCTCTTGTTGACCTGGTAATCATCCCGGGTCAAACCGCCCAGCACGATGGTCTCGCCATCATCCGCCAGTACGGTGGTCTTGATTTCCCGCTTGTTGGTGACGATATCCGAGGCGTCCTCGATGCTGTCTGCCACGTTCTCTGTGGTCTGCTCCACCACCAGACGCACCAGGCCGTCGGCACTGATGGTCGGGGTAACCTTGAGGGTCAGACCGATATCGCGACGCTCGATGGTGGTGAATGGATTGGTGGTGCCGTCACCGACAACCGTCGACTGGCCAGTGCGGAACGGGACATTCTGGCCCACGATGATCTCCGATTCCTGGTTGTCCAGGGTGATGATGCTCGGCGTGGAAAGCAGGTTTGCCGCCGCCGAGGTGGAAAGCGCCTGCAGGAGAATCCCCCAACTGACACCATCCTCGTTACGCTGGCCGGCGCCGATGGTGATACCACCTGTTGCGGGGGTAATGGCGGATTCAGTCAGAATCGCGCTCAATACCTCACCCAGGCTGCGCCCCACGTTGCCGAAGTTGGTGCCGGCCACTGGTGAGGATTCACCAGACTCGTCACCGACGGCAACCTGGACGCCCAGATCCTGTCCCAGCTCGTCGCTGATCTCGACAATCGCTGCCTCAATCATCACCTGGGCACGACGCACATCCAGCGCAGCCACAATCTGTTCGGCTTCCTGCATCAGGGACGGCTCGCCCCGAACCACCAAGGCGTTCAGCCCTTCATCGGCGAAGACCGCGAAATTGCTCTGCGGCCGTGAGCCTCCAGCAGAGCCCCCTGACCCTGAGCCTTCTTTGACCAGCTCGCCCATCACACCCTTGAGAATTTCAGTGAGATTCTTGGCATCGGCGTGCTTCAGCCGCAGCACCTTGGTAGCGCCACCGGTGGCTGACGGCTGATCCAACTGCCGGATCAGACCGCGCATCTTGTCCCGGAAGGTCTCATCACCCCGTAGAATCAGTCGGTTACTGCGCTCGTCCGCGGTAATGCTGTACTTTCTGGCGGAATTGTCACCACCGGCCCGACCCAGTTCATCCGGGGCCAGTTCCTGCAGCAGAGTCACCATGTCGCCGACCCAGGCTTCCTGAAGCTGAATGACTTCCACTTCGTACTTGGACGGGCTATCCAACTCCCGGACAATCTGCTCGATACGCTGGATGTTTGAGGAATGATCGCTGATGATCAGCGCGTTGGCCGCGGCCACACCGGCCAGGTGGCCGTACTTGGCCACCAGCGGGCGCAGAATCGGCACCAGCTCCAGGGCGTTGGCGTTGTCGATCTGGATAACCCGGGTGATCAGCTGCTCGGAGGGGGTTTCGGGAAATCGCTCCAGGATTTCTGCCGACTGCTTGGCATCAACCTGCTGCACCACCTTGATCACTTCTTCGCCGGGAATGGCAGTGAAGCCGTGAACATTCAGAACCGCCAGAAACAGGTCGTAAATCTCATCCTTGTTCATGGGCGCGCTGGAGAGCACGGTTACCTTGCCCTTTACCCGCGGATCCACCACAAAACTGTACCCGGTAATGTCCGCGACCTGGGTCACGAACGCACGGATATCGGCGTCTTTCAGGTTCAGCCGCCATGTCTCGGCTTCCTGCCCATGCGCCATGGACATAAAGGGAAGGAGAAAAAGCAGGACAATGGCCCGCAAAACATTGATCTTGTGGTTATACATCTGGCGATTTCGTCCTGTTTCGATGAACCCGGTCAGCGCCACTGCTCGGGTATGGCATAACTGATGGTGAGGATGGATCCGTCACGCTCGATTTCTATCTCCAGCTGGGCCTGGCCGCGCCAGTTCTCAAGCAGGGCCTTATCCTGGCTGATATCGCCCAGCCGCTGACCGTTGATAGCCGTTATCACGTCCCCGGCCTGCAGGTTGACGGCGTTGAGCATGGCGTTAGAGCCGTCATACACGTAACCGGACATGCCGCTATTGTCCACCGGGCTCAACCCGAAAGGCGCCAGTGCGGCAATGCCCTGGCTGTCAATCTGTTCACGGGCGCTGGCCAGGAACTCATCCGGTGATGATTCTGCAGGCTCCTCGGTCACTTCTGCAACCAGTTCGGAAGACTGTTCCTCGAAAGTCAGGGATTCGTATCGCCCACCCCGACGAATCAGAACACGCCCAGGTTCCACTTCCGCCAGCTCGGCATTGCCGGGTAGCATCTCCCCTACCCGGTAATATGCGGTTTCTCCATTGCTCCCAGCAACTATAGCACCGGAGTCCTCCGGGCGCTGTGCGACAAGTACCCCTTCCAGCCGGAGCCGAAGCCGGGTTTCCGGAGCCGAGCGGCGAACCGCATCGGCCACTTCGACCGGTCGCTCAGACCGCCCGAAAAAATCGTAAACGGCTATGGACGTCGTCAAACGGCTACCGCCTGACAGACTGCCTGCACCGGCTGCGACCGGCGCGTCTGGCACCGGCCGGTCGTCCCAGGCGTATAACCAGGTCATCCGGGCGAGAGTGTTGGCCAAATACACCACCAGCACCAACAGCAACAGGTTGGCGAGGATCCGGGAAATCCGGCTCTGGGCCGGAATACTCAACAGCGCCATATTATCTTGCCCCCGGTACGAGAGGCTGGCGTACCCGGAATACGACATCACCCGGGCTGGCAGAATCCGGCCAGGGCTGGCCGGCGAGATCCACCATACGCTTGTAGACACGCAGTTCCATCATTCCGTTCCAGAACACGGTGGCATCTGCTGCTGGCCCCTGGGCGCCCTGCTCGGAGACGGTCAGCGCCACACCACCCTGGGAGGTATCCATCGTCGCCCGCATGGGCGGAAACTCGGCCTGCCCACGCTGGCCACCCATTGGCCAGGTCACCAGGCCGCCATCCCAGCGCCCCAGGCCTTCCGCCCGCGTAATCCGGTTATCGGCCCAGGCCATATTCAGACGGTCAATCATGACTTCGCCTTCAATCATGGCGCCGCCGCTCTGGCGGATCAGCTCCTCAAACTCGGCCACCGTGATCCGTCCGCTGGCATCAAGCTGGGCACTGGCCGGCCAGCCCACCGTAACATCGCCGTTGAGCGAGGATTGCGACGATTCCAGGGAAATTCGGGCTGGCCATTCCAGGCTGGTGACCGACGGCATATAAAGGCGCCAGTCAACACGCACCGGGAAACCGGCCACCACAACCCCGGCTTCGCCATCCCAGAGTTTGCCGGCAACCTGCTGAACCTTTACCTGGGGAGGCAGAGATACATGGGCAGAGGCTTGCTGCCAGACCCATCCCGCAGGAACCAGAAATACCAGTGACAGCAGATAAACCAGAGCGCCCAGCAGCAGGAGCAGAAATACCTTGCCGGGGCGGAGAAAGGATTTGGGTTCAGCGTCACTCATTCGGCGTTGCACAGATAATGGACCGGAAGCCGAGTCTAGCAAAGCCATGGGGCAAGTTCATGACAAAAAAACAAAAACCCCGCGTTGGCGTGAACCAACGCGGGGTTTTTAAGTGGCCGAGATCAGGCCGGCATTACATCATGCCGCCCATGCCTCCCATGCCGCCCATTCCACCCATGTCCGGCATACCGCCGCCGGCAGACTCGTCCTGCGGCTCATCCGCAACCATCGCCTCGGTGGTGATGATCAGGGAAGCCACAGAAGCGGCCGCCTGCAGAGCGGAACGGGTGACCTTGGCAGGATCCAGGATACCCATTTCCAGCATATCGCCGTAGGCTTCGGTCGCGGCGTTGTAGCCGAAGGAACCTTCGCCTTCGCGAACCTTGGCAACCACAACAGAAGACTCACCGCCTGCGTTGTAAACGATCTGGCGCAGAGGAGCTTCCATGGCACGGCGCAGAATGTTAACACCGGCTTTCTGCTCTTCGTTGATGGCGTCTACCTTGTCCAGGGCCGCAATGGCACGGATCAGGGTTACACCACCGCCCGGCACGATGCCCTCTTCAACCGCGGCGCGGGTAGAGTGCAGCGCGTCTTCAACGCGGGCCTTCTTCTCTTTCATTTCCACTTCGGAACCGGCACCAACCTTGATAACGGCAACACCGCCAGCCAGCTTGGCAACACGCTCCTGCAGCTTTTCCTTGTCGTAGTCGGAAGAGCTATCTTCGATCTGCTTGCGGATCTGCTCAACGCGAGCTTCGATGTCCGCCTGCGCACCAGCACCGCCGATGATGGTGGTGTTTTCCTTGGTGACGTTCACACGCTTGGCTGTGCCAAGGTCATCCAGGGTGGTGTTCTCAAGAGTCAGGCCGACTTCTTCGGAGATTACGGTGCCACCGGAAAGGATCGCGATGTCCTGCAGCATTTCCTTGCGACGGTCGCCAAAGCCAGGCGCCTTGACAGCGTTTACCTTGACGATGCCACGCATGTTGTTCACTACCAGAGTGGCAAGCGCTTCACCCTCGATGTCTTCAGCGATGATCTGTAGCGGCTTACCAGCCTTGGCTACAGCTTCCAGCACCGGCAGCAGCTCGCGGATGTTGGAGATCTTCTTGTCGACCAGCAGGATGTACGGGTCTTCCAGCTCGGCAGACATGTTGTCCTGGTTGTTGATGAAGTACGGAGACAGGAAGCCACGGTCGAACTGCATACCTTCAACCACGTCCAGCTCGTCTTCCAGGCCTCGGCCTTCCTCAACGGTAATTACGCCTTCCTTGCCAACTTTTTCCATTGCATCGGCGATGATCTTACCGATGGTATCGTCACCGTTGGCAGAGATAGTGCCTACCTGAGCGATCATCTTGCTGTCGTCACAGGGCTTGGCCATATCACGGATTGCCTTCACGGCTTCCGTTGTGGCCTTGTCGATGCCGCGCTTCAGATCCATCGGGTTCATGCCGGCAGTAACTGCCTTAACGCCCTCGTTAACGATGGACTGAGCCAGAACGGTTGCGGTAGTGGTACCGTCACCGGCGGTGTCGTTGGCCTGGGAAGCCACTTCTTTCACCATCTGGGCGCCCATGTTCTCGAACTTGTCAGACAGTTCGATTTCCTTGGCTACGGAAACACCATCTTTGGTGATGGTCGGCGCGCCGAAGGACTTTTCCAGAACCACGTTACGGCCTTTCGGGCCGAGGGTCACTTTAACCGCGTCTGCCAGTACATTGACGCCCGCGACCATGCGCTTACGTGCGCTATCACCGAATCTAACGTCTTTTGCTGCCATGTCTTTTATTCCTGTTCGTTAAACCGAAGTTGTTGAATCAATCGGATTAATGAGAGTTCGTGCGATTCGCCTCAGCGATCACTCAAGCACGCCGTAGATGTCGCTCTCGCTCATGATGAGGAGCTCTTCGCCATCGATCTTGACGGTGTTCCCGGCGTACTGGCCGAAGACCACGGTGTCACCCACCTTGACCGCCAGTGAGCGGGTTTCGCCGTTTTCCAGGATGCGACCGTTACCAACGGCAATTACCTCGCCCTGGGAAGGCTTCTCTTTGGCGTTACCCGGCAGCACGATGCCACCCGCAGTTTTCTCTTCTTCTTCCTTACGGCGCACGACAACACGATCGTGTAGCGGACGAATTTTCATTGCTCGGTTTCTCCAATAGTCAGATTAATGTGGCAATGACATTGTTGATGTAGGTCGGACAGGCAACGCCTGGTCCGACAAATTGCCCGGCTGGATAACCAACTGTTTTCAGTGGAAATCAGCCCGCAGCGAACTTGTGGTTTCTATTTGGGGTAGCTGGTAGGTGTTTTCAACACCCCGGAGAGAAAATTTTTTCACTTTTTTTCGATCCGGTCCCGATCGGATTCCGTCTCATCCTGGTACTCGCCTTCGATGATGTCGCCATTGCTGTCCCGATCAAAAGGCCGCTGCCGGCCGAACGGGTTCTCCTGGCCGCCAAACGGATCCTGCCCGAAGGGATTGGACCCACCACCAGCGCGAAAATAGAAGCTGCTGCCACGGCTTTGACCAGCAACGACCATTCGCTTGAGCGCCTGTGCTGCAAGCCAGTGGCGCGTGCCCGGGATCAGGCACAGAAACCCGACCGTATCGGTAATAAAGCCAGGTGTCAGCAACAGTGCACCACCAATCGCAAGAATCAGCCCCTCGGCAACCTCCTTGGCCGGCAATTCGCCACTGTTCAGTCGCTGATTGGCCTTCAAAAGCGTTACCAACCCCTGCTGGCGAAGGAGCCAGGCGCCGATCACGGCGGTCAACAACACCAACCCGACGGTATTGAGCACACCAATCATGCCACCTACCTGGATCAACACCGCCATCTCGGCAATCGGCATGATTATGAATAGAAAAAGAAACACGGACATCGGGACCTCAGGGTCTGAGCAGGAATTTCAGAAGGTCTGGTATACTCGCAGTCCTTCCGTATCTAACAAGAAGCCACATTCATGGCTCTACGCACTAGCCATACCGGTGAAAAGACGCACAGCAACTGTAAAACCACTTGATAACAGTAGTTAGGGCAAAACATGAAACTTCAAGATTCCGTGATTGCAATCACTGGCGGCGGCCAGGGCCTTGGCCGCGCCATGGGTGAATACCTTGCGGCCAAAGGTGCAAAAATTGCGCTGATCGACCTGATGCCGGAGAAGCTGGACGAAGCCGTCACCGCCTGCGTGGCCGCGGGCGCCGAGGCCAGAAGCTACGTCTGCAACGTTGCAAAAGAGGAAGAGGTAGAAAAAACCTTCGAGGCCATCGTAAAAGACTTCGGCCACCTCAACGGCCTGGTTAACAATGCCGGTATCCTCCGGGACGGGCTTATGGTCAAAGTGAAGGATGGCGAAGTTGAGCGCCGCATGGAGCTGTCCCAGTGGCAGGCGGTTATCGACGTAAACCTTACCGGCGTATTTCTCTGCGGCCGCGAGGCAGCGACCCAGATGATCAAGAACGGCGACCAGGGTGCGATCATCAACATCGCCTCCATCTCTCGCGCCGGCAACATGGGCCAGAGCAACTACTCCGCCGCCAAAGCCGGCGTCTCCGCCCTGGTTCCGGTCTGGGCCAGGGAACTCGCCCGCCACGGCATCCGCTGTGCCGGTATCGCCCCGGGCTTCATCGAAACCGAAATGACCGCCTCCATGAAACCGGAAGCCCTGGAAAAAATGACCGCCGGCATTCCGCTGAAGCGCATGGGCAAGCCGGAAGAGATTGCCTCTGCTGCGGCGTTCATCTTTGAGAACGACTATGTGTCAGGGCGGATGATTGAAGTGGATGGGGCTCTTCGGCTCTAACGGGTCGAGCTACCATTGAGTGGGGCGCCCAGAGCGCCCCGTTACCATCGAAACCGAGACATCGAAACCCGCCCGTCGGTAACTTCGACACCTTCAGCCTCAAGCCGGCTAACCTGCTCCTCAAATTTCTCGGACCCCACGGGAAAGGCAATCTGGCCGTTACTGCGAATCACCCGATACCAGGGCACGGCATGTCCTTCCGGCAACTTGCCCAAGGCCTTCCCGATGTACCTCGCCTGCCGGCCCAACCCTGCCATCTCTGCAACCTGGCCGTAACTGACCACCTTTCCCTCTGGGACAGCCAGTACGACTTGCCAGATTTTCTGGTCTTTGGTCGGTTCGGACATCAAGGGCTCTCTGCTCCGGCATCGGGCTTCGATTCATTGCGCGGCGCCAACGAATCCAGTCGATGGCCATTTCGGATCATGAAAATGGCCAGCAGAATCGCAGGCACACCCATTATGCCGGCCACCAGGAAGAATTCGGCGTAACCAAAGCCCGCCACGACAATGCCGGAGAACCCACCGAGAAACTTGCCAGGCAGAGTCATCAGGGAACTGAACAGTGCGTACTGCGTAGCCGTAAACGAGGCACTGGTCATGCTCGAGAGCCATGCGATCAGGGCAACATTGGCAATGCCGCCACTGAGGTTATCGGCGCTCACCACGGCGGCCAGGGCGATGATGTTGGGCGGGTACTGGGCCAGAACAACGAACAGTAGGTTAGTGGCGGCAGTCATGATCGCCCCCAGCAGAAGAATTCGACGAACCCCGTAACGAACCACCATAACCCCACCAACCAGCGAGCCGGCAATGGTCATGAAGAAGCCGAAAATCTTGGTCACATCAGCCACCTGGGTTTTGCTGAAACCCATGAAATCCAGGTAAAAGGGATTGGCCATGACGCCCATGGCGATGTCGGAGATCCGGTACACGGCAACCATGAGCAGGATGACCAGCGCCAGTTCCTTGTACCGGCGAAAGAAATCCAAAAACGGGCCGGCAACGGCGGCATAGAACCAGCCAACTAGCCTCGCCAGGCGCGGATTCAGATGGGTACGCTTGGCCGCCTCCTGCTCGATCTTGTGAGCAATGTCCTGGGCGGCGGCAAAGTGATTCACGGTAGGTTCGCGAACAATGAGAACCGTGAGCGCGCCAACACCCACGAGGGCCGCCATCACCTCATAAGACACCTGCCAGGACCAGAATTCCGCCAGATAAAGAGCACCGGCGCCGGCCACCAGAAGCGCCAGACGGTAACCAAAGATATACGTTGCAGCGAGCGCCGCCTGCAGCCGCTCCTCGGCAATCTCGATGCGGTAGGCATCAACGGCCACGTCCTGGGTGGCAGAGGAAAAAGCCACCAGCAGGCCGCAAAGAGCCATCATTTCAGGCGCTGCCGTGGCATCCACGTGAGCCATCAGATACAGCCCCGTAGCAATACCCGCCTGCGCAAAGATAATCCAGCTCCGCCGCTTGCCCAAAAGCCGGTCGAGCAACGGCAGTTTCAGGCGGTCCACAACCGGTGCCCAGAACACCTTGATGGAATAGGTAATACCCAGCCAGCTGAAAAAACCGATGGTGGCGGTTTCCACCCCGACATCCGCCAGCCGGGCGTTAAGGGTGGAAAACACCAGCAGAAACGGCAAACCCGCCGAGAACCCCAGGAATAACAGGGCGATCACCTGCCAACGGGTGTAGGTGTAAAGCGTATCCCGAATCAGGGTCAGGCGGGTGCCGGTTAAGATGGTAAAGCCTCCGGATCAGTCGCGGAAATTATTGAACTGCAGCGGGATATCCAGCTCAGCTTCGCGCAGCATAGCGATGGCCTCCTGGAGATCATCCCGTTTCTTGCCGGTCACCCGCACCTTATCGCCCTGGATACTGGCCTGGACCTTCATCTTCTGGTCCTTGATCATCTTCACGATCTTCTTGGCCATATCAGTTTCAATGCCCTGCTTCAGCAGCAGGTGCTGTTTGACCAGCTTGCCGGACTTGCTGTCGCCGTCCTCGGCCAGCGCGCGGGCATCGATATTGCGCTTGGCAAACGCCATCCGCAGCATATCCAGCAACTGCTCGAGCTGGAACTCCTGCTCGGCACTGATGGTGATGCCCTTGTCGTCCAGCTCAATGTCGGCTTCAACGTTTTTGAAGTCCCAGCGATTGCCCAGTTCGCGCTTGGCCTGGTCGACCGCATTGGTGACTTCGTGCATATCGATTTCTGAAACAATGTCAAAAGAAGGCATGGTCGTTATTCTCCAACAGGGTAAGAAGGTATACTTCTTGAATTTGCTGGGGATGATACCAACCCCCGACAACTCCCGCACCTGACAACGGACTGGTAAAAGTAGATAACAATGCCAAATCTGGACCTTCCCATCCTCGTAGTAGACGACGCGAAATTCAGCAGTATGGTGGTTGGCCGCACGCTGCGAAATGCCGGATATCGCGACGTACGCATCGTGAATAACGCACCGGAAGCCCTGCAGCTGATCGAACAGCGCCCGGTGAGCGTGCTGATTGCCGACTGGCTGATGCCCGAGATGGATGGTCTGGAACTGACCGATCAGGTCCGCCAGCAGGACGAACAGAACAACCATTACACCTACGTGATCCTGCTCACCGCAAGGGAAAGCGTCGAGGCCCTCTCGGAAGCCTTCGACCGGGGCGTGGACGACTTCATATACAAGTCCGACATGACCAAGCAACTGATCCCCCGTATCTTCGCGGCAGACCGAATGGCCGACCGCCAGAATACCCTGCTGAAGGCAAACTCACTGCTGATCGAGAACAACCGGGAACTGGAATCCACCAACATCATTGATCTGGAAACCGGCCTCTGCAACACCAAATACGGCCGCGAGCGGCTGACCAAGATGCTGCGCCACGCTGAATCCCGCGGCGGATGCTCTGCCTACGTGCTGTGCGGCATTCGCAACTGGCAGGAACTGAAACGCAAACACCCGCCCACGGTGATGAGTGAGCTGGGCATCGGCATCGCCCGCCGCCTGAGCACCCTGATACGCCCTATTGATGCCCTGTGCCGCGTCGGCGACAACCAGTTCGCCATCATTGCCTACTTCCCGAACAGCGACCATTGCACAACCACCGCCTTCCGGCGCGTGTTCGACGGCATCAACCACAAGGCTCTGAAAACCACCGCCGGCTATATTTCCGTGGAAGCCGGCATGGTACTTTGCAAAGCCGACGCCCAGAACGGCACGCCCTCGATCCAGGATATGGAACGGGCCGCGGTGCAGGGGCTGGTGGATGCCTATGATACGCGTCGGTTTACCGAGACTGCGCCGGAGATCGGAGCGACCGCCTGAAGCGGCGACACACTCGGTAACACTGATACACACTTCACAAACAGACAGGAAAGGCCGGACGACTTATTCTGCAAATGTGGATTTAAGCAGTATCCCCCATGGTGGAGGAGCCGAGTAGTACCTCCGCCGCCATATGGGGAATCGAATCCACCGGATTAACGAATTTTTCAGGCACTTTCGTTCTTTCCTTGTTTTTTGGGCCAGCTTTTTAGCTGGCCTTTTTATTTTCTGCTCCAGACGTTTACGCACCAGTTCCGTTATACTCCAGCGATAACGACTCCAAAAACAGTGCTGTAACCATGAAAACCCTCGGAACCGCCTCCGTCGCTGCCCTGCGCCAATACGTTCGTGCTGCCGAATCTGCCAGCGTAGATATCAATCGCCTTTTCGACCAGGCCGAACTGGACCAGAACATCCTGGACACCGACGACGGCCGCATTAACGGCGAGCAGTTCCAGCACTTTATCCGTTTATTGTGCGAACAAACCGGCAACCCGATCCTGGGCCTGGAAACCGGCGACTTCGTTCAACCCGGCTCCTACAGCGTGCTTGGCTACATCACCATGAGCTGCGCCACCCTGGGCGAAGCCGTGGCACGCATTGCGCCGTTCGAAAAACTCGTTGGAGACATGGGCACCACCAGCCTCGCCATGAAAGGCGACGACATCAAACTGACCTGGAACTGCAACTACACCGACCCTGTCGTTCGACCGCAACTGGTGGATAACGTGTTTGCCTCCTGGGTGAACTACGCCCGCTGGCTTGCGGACAATCAGGAGGCGTCACCCAGCTCGGTAAAACTCCGCCGGGCCTCGCCGGGTTCAGAATTTGAAAAGGCCTATCAGGAACGCTGGCACTGCATGGTCACCTTCTCAGCAGATGAAGACAGCGTCACCCTCAAGAAAAGCCTGCTGGAAACCCGCCTGCGGCAACCGGACCCCCTGCTCCGCAAAACCCTGGAAGCCCATGCCCTGAGTCAGCTGGCGTCCCTGGATACCGACAGCGACCTGACTTCGAAGGTCCGCCACAGCATCCAGCAACAACTGATGCACGGCATTACCCGGCAAGACATGGTGGCCGAAGACCTGGGTATGACCAGCCGGACTCTACAGAGAAAGCTCGGCCAGGAAGGCGTGTCGTACCAAAAACTATTAGATGAAGTGCGGCAAAAGATGGCCGAGGACTATCTTCGCAACAGCGAGTTGGCCATTCCGGATATTGCACTCAGGCTGGGATACAGTGAAACCACGTCGTTTCACAGGAAATTCAAGGCGGTAACGGGGAAGACGCCCGGCGAATTTCGCCAGTCAGAGAAGCCAGGCAGGTAGCGCTTTTCAGGACTGTCGTTGGCCAGGGATGGCCAACGTCAAGCGCACATGGATGTGCTCGTAGCGTGTCCTGAAAAGCGCTGCCTGCCTGGCGCCTACTCCGAATTAGCAGGCAATGCTTTTAAAGCTTGCGGCCTTTGCCAGCAGCAATCCGCAGACGCAGCGCATTCAACTTGATGAAGCCCTCTGCATCCTTCTGATCGTAAGCACCCTGATCTTCCTCAAAGGTGGCAATCTTCTCGTCGAACAGAGAATCCTCAGACTTACGGCCAACCACATCCACATTGCCCTTGTAGAGCTTCAAGCGAACAGTGCCGTTTACATAGTGCTGGGTCTGATCGATCAGAGCCTGCAGAGCCTCACGCTCCGGGGACCACCAGTAACCGTTGTAGATCACCTCGGCGTAGCGCGGCATGATGCTGTCTTTCAGATGCGCCACTTCGCGGTCCAGAGTGATGGACTCAATGGCACGGTGGGCACGCAGCATGATGGTGCCGCCCGGGGTCTCGTAACAGCCGCGGGACTTCATGCCCACATAGCGGTTCTCAACGATATCCAGACGGCCAATACCGTTGGCACCCGCCAGCTTGTTCAGGGTTTCCAGAACCACGTGGGGCTTCATGTCCTGACCATCGATGGCAACAATGTCGCCCTTCTTGTAGGTCAGCTCAACGTAGTTCGGCTCATCCGGCGCGGCTTCCGGAGACACACTCCAGCGCCACATATCTTCCTCGGCTTCCGCCCAGGGATCTTCCAGATTGATGCCTTCGTAGGAAATGTGCAGCAGGTTGGCATCCATGGAGTACGGGCTCTTGCCCTTCTTCATTTCCACCGGGATGTTGCGCTCTTCGCAGTACTTCAGGAGTTTCTCACGAGAATTCAGATCCCACTCACGCCAGGGCGCAATCACCTTCACACCCGGCTTCAGCGCGTAGGCACCGAGCTCGAACCGCACCTGGTCGTTGCCCTTGCCGGTAGCGCCATGGGAAATAGCATCGGCGCCGGTCTCGTTGGCGATATCGATCAGGCGCTTGGCAATCAGTGGACGGGCAATGGACGTACCCAGCAGGTACTCACCCTCGTAGATGGTGTTCGCGCGGAACATCGGGAACACGTAATCGCGCACAAACTCCTCGCGCAGGTCCTCGATGTAGATTTCCTTAACGCCCAACGCCTCGGCTTTCGCCCGCGCCGGTTCAACTTCCTCGCCCTGGCCGATGTCGGCAGTGAACGTCACCACCTCACAGTTATAGGTATCCTGCAACCACCGAACGATGACGGAAGTATCCAGGCCACCGGAATAGGCCAGCACCACCTTTTTGATATCAGACATGCCCTTGCTCCAGACTGAACAGAATGGATGTGTTGAAAATAAGGGCAGTATTGTACGGGAGAGCGGGGGGAATGGCTATAAAGCCCCTCTCCCCTGGCGGGAGAGGGGTTGGGGAGAGGGGGTTATTGATCAGCCAGCAGCCTGCTGACCAATAGCCTCTTCCCGAATACCATCCCACCCTTCTTTAACAGAACGCAGAAGGGTCAGAACCTCATCCAGCTTGGCCAAATCATTCTTGGCGCTGGCTTGCAGAAGCGTCCGCTCCATATAGTCATACAGCGCCTCAAGACGCGCAGCCAGATCGCCACCCTGCTCGAAATCCAGGAAGGAGCGCAGCCCACCAATGATTTCGATGGCCTTGTTGATCAGTTGACCCTTACCCGCATAATCCTTGGCTTGAATCCGGGCCTTGGCCATGTTGATGCGCTCAATCGCGCCGTTGTACAGCAGCTGAATCAGCCTGTGCGGGTCGGCATCCATGGTGCTAGTTTGGTTGTTGACGCGCTGATATGCCTGTAAACCGTTCATACTAAACCTCTTCGTTCGCTAATCGGCCTACGCCGATCAGTTGTTGTTCCGGTTGTTTTGGGGTGCAAGCGCAGCGAGCTGCTGGCTTACGTAATCCTGTGTGCTGTTGAGCTGGGAAATCAGGGAATCTGCCGCTGTGAACTGACTAACCAAGCGCTCACGGTAAGCAGCAATACGCTCCTCAAGTCGCGCCTGATTTTCCTGAATTTGTTCCAGATCGCGATTGAGGCTCTCGGTCCGCGATTCGATGGCGCCATCAGCACCCACAAAACTGGAAACCAGATCAACCGTCCGCTCTGCAACGCCTTCCACAAAAGTAATCGAGCCACGACTGCCAGTCTGGTCGCCCAGAATACGAACCTGCAGACCAGACGCACCACCATTGCCACTTCCCAGAAAGAGCACCTGCCCGTCGCCTTCCGCAGTTCGGCCACCAATGGTGCCGGCCACATCAACACCTGAAGTGCCGGTGGCAGCAGACAATCCATAAGCGGAACCATCTTCTACTGATGTCAGGCTGACGTTCGAATCACTGCCATAATCGGAGGAGGTAAATGTCAGCTCGCCGCCGCTTCCAACTCCAACCTGGACCCCCGAGCCAGACGCATTCAGAGAATTATTGGCATTCAGCTGAGCCTGTATCTCGTCTGCCAGCTCCTGAGCTGTATTGTAGGTTTGCTGAGTGAGCTGAACGCTCACAGACGTTTCACCATTAACCTGGAACGTCAGCTCGTCATTGCCGGCTCCAATCGTAACCGGTGCCGTGAACGCCGCCCCTCCGAGTGAACCCTGTGTCGCCGCCTGGGTGATGTTGATATCGTAGCGGCCTGGCTCAGTATTCAAGCCACTCCGGACGAACTCGACCTGGCTATCGGTTGCCCGGCCTTGCTCAGCAAACAGTGCCGTCACATCGTCCGGATTATTCTTCAGCTGCTCTTCAAACCTGGCTCGGTCAAACTCCAGACCACCAGTTTCAAAGTTGGTCGTGATGCCCACATCCGCCAGGCTACGAACACTGGAATTTTCCAGGCCCGGCACAACCCGCGTCAGAACCTGACGCAATTGATTCTGAATAGAACGGACGGTACTGTCACCCGTGAGCAGACTGCCAACGCCTGCCTCAGCGTTAAAGCCAGCGAGACTATCAATAGTGGACTGAAGCGAATTAAATTTATCAACGAAGCCTTGTACGCGATCAGCAACCGCACCCAAGTCTTGCTGAACCTTGATAGTAGAGGAACCAGTCTCGGTGATATCGAAGGTCAAGCCATCAATTACATTCTCAAAACTGTTGGTGGACCGAGTAACCTCAACGCCGTTGATTTCCATCACGGCATCTGAAGCGGCAATTGTTTCTTGCAGACCGGAATCCGCATCCATTCCGGTGTTAAACGCAAAACGGGACAGGCCCTGGTTATCAGTATCTGTGCCACCCGTGTCGCCGGAAACTGAGATACTTACAGCGTTGGCAGTTCCGGTCTCATCCGCAGAAAGAACCAACTGGAACCCGTTCCCCGTATCGATAACACCGGCAGAGACGCCCGCATCTGAATCATTGATCGCGTTTGCCAGCCCCTGAAGCGTGTCGTTGCTGTTATCAACAGTGATATTCGTGGTTTTATCGCCTACATTCAGCGTCAGCGTGCCTTGCCCCACACTGGTCGCATCGCGATCCGCGAACACATCCCTGGAAGCCAACGCTTGCGCACCAGCAATACTGGTTACCTCAACGCTGTATGTGCCGCGACTCGCCTTAGTGCTGTCTACGGAAACCCCAATACCTTCGTTAGAAGAACTTGCAGAAAATGCCTTGAGATTATCCGGAGCGCTGAGCTGGCGCATTGGCAAACGCAATTCGGTAACAGCGCTGCGTAGCTTACCGTAGGCGGACAGCAAAGCCTGGGTTTGCTCTGTCTTCTGTGTAAGCCTATTTTCCGTAGGCGCACGCTCTGCCTGTACCAGTTGATCAACCAGATCCGAATTCAGAACGCCTGAACCAAGACCCAACGATGATATGTTTGCCATGCTCATGCCTCCTCAAGGGGGCGAATCTCTTCATTGTTCAGTTTATCGGCAAAAAGCGGCAAAACTTTGCCCTTTTCTTCTGCCGATTTGTAACACCCCGTAACTTAAGCGTTTATTTCCCCTCTCCCCCCTGCGGGAGAGGGGCCAGGGGAGAGGGGGCGGCTCCCTCCTAAAACGCAGAACACCGCCGGCCCCTCTCGGGTGCGGCGGTGCTGAAATACCGTCGTTTATATCTACCAAAAGGCGACCGCCTTTACACTTTAATATTAAACAACGTCAGCGGTTCATCCTGCTGCAAGTTTTCTGCCAACCTCAATGCCAGTTCATCCGGAATCTGGCGGATAACTTCTTTGGTCGACTGATCAACGACTTTTACGATGGTCTGACCAAGATCATTATCCACTTCAAACTGCAGATCCCGCTGCACACTCTGAACAAAGTCGTTCAGCTGGCTCACCGCATCATCCAGTTGTTCCCGCTGAGCTTCATTCCGGGCCTGAAGCTTTTCAGCTTTCGACACATCTGAAGCTGCCTCGGGATTCTGAACCTGGCCGACCGCGGCAGACGAACCAGCAAGGTCGGAGGCATTCCTGCCTTCGGCCTGAGATGACGAAATTGCCCGAGCCGGCGCTTGCTCACTGGTGCGAACCAGCTTCAGATCCGGGCTGTTCAGGTTAACGTCATTCATAGCTTTACCTCGCTATCCTCAAACGGCGTTAAACCGGAACCCGAAGGTTCCGGCTGTTACCGCTAGCCCCTTACTGCAGGAGGGACAGAACCTGCTGCGGACGGGCGTTCGCCTGAGCCAGTACCGAAATACCGGCCTGCTGCAGTACCTGGGATTTGGAGAGCTTCGCAGTTTCTGCGGCGAAGTCTGCGTCCAGGATACGGCTGTTGGAGGCGCTCAGGTTTTCAGAGGTAGTCGCGATGTTTGCAATGGTACTTTCAAATCGGTTTTGAATAGCACCAAGCTCACCGCGAATAGAGTTCACTGCATCCAAAGCGGAGTCGACGCGCAGAATTGCCTCGTTAGCCCCAGAAACACTGCTGATATCAACCTGATCCACGCCTTCAGCGGCATTAATCGCTACTGAATCCGCATCGGTGTCCGTAAACCCCAAAGTGCTGGTCAAAGAACTTGTAGAGGAGAGAAAGCTAATAGTTTCTGAAGCCGAAAATTTAACATCCCCATAGAGCACAGCGTTACCGTCCGCCCCACCAACGTTTTGACTACTCGCATTTAGAATGCCTTCGCCAGTCACTACGGCGGTTTGAGTAGCACCAACAGAACCATCATCCGTGACCTGCTCAACGTTAATTGATCTACCATCCCTCGTGGACAATTCGAGGTCGTAGTTACCTGCTGATCCTGTCAAAGCAGCGGTTACACCGGTTACTCCTGACTTCGAGTTTATGGAATCTACCAAACTTGTCGCATTAGCATCAGTACCCAGATCCAAGCCACTAGTGGTTGCAGCCCTGAACACTTCTTGCCCATTAATGTTCAATACATAGTCGTCAGATGTATTGACGGCAGAGACTGAACCAAGCGTCAGGTCCTGAGTGTTGGACGCAGAAGCAGTAAGCCCATCAACGCCCGACGCATTAATCGCTTCGGCTATCTGAGCCGCACTCTCGGCCTCATAGCCCGAAATTGTTGCATTACTCGCATCGGTTTTGGCGACAGAAGCTTGGATAGAAGTGAAAGCATCATCACCCACAGCAATCGAGACGGCAGCAGAGGCGCTAATGGCAGTTCCGCCAACGGTCAATTCTTGGCTTGCAATAGCACCAATCTGACTCGTTTTAGTGCCTTGCGACAGGTCAATACCAATTGTTTCACCGGCATTCGCACCCACTTGGAAATTCTGACTACCAAAACTACCGTCTAGAACCTTCAGACCATTGAATGCTGTTTGATTCGAAATCCTGTCAATCTCTTCAAGGCGCGCAGCCACTTCATCATTCAGCGCTTGGCGGTCCGATTCGCTGTTGGTTGCGTTGGCGGACTGTACTGAAAGCTCACGAATACGCTGCAGGTTATTCGTGATTTCCTCAAGCGCACCCTCAGTGGTTTGAGCGAGCGAAATACCGTCGTTTGCGTTGCGCTGAGCCACATTAAGGCCTGAAATTTGAGCCTGGAAACGGGTAGATATAGCAAGACCAGCCGCATCGTCTTTGGCGGAGTTGATGCGCAGACCAGAGGAAAGACGCTCGAGAGCTTGGTCGTTCAGCTTCTGGGAATTGCTCAACTGATTCTGAGCAGACAGTGACGCGACGTTAGTGTTAATACCGAGAGCCATAGTGCTTCTCCTTCGACAGATGTCGTTATTTCATGGAAAAGGTCTGGCGCCCGTTTTCAGTTTCGGAACGCCGCCCTGTTACTCCACTTAACGGCGACATCTCCGGTTGCTTTAGAAAAAAAACCGCTGTTTTTGTTAACAAATGTAAAACCGGCAATTCGATTCCTTTCAAGCGGCAGCACTTTGGCGCGCCATGTTTTCCTGAAACGGTCACCGGAACTGGAAATCTATTTAAAAACAGTAAGCTAAATTTAGATTATAGAAACTGGCACACCCTTCGCTTGTCACCCTGCAAAACGGCAATTTAACGAATTTCAGCCGGCAAGGGTTCCCATTAACGATCGGGCACCAGGCTTCCGGCACCTCTGAGCAGGGAGAATTGATATGCCTCAGGTCATTAATACCAACATTGCTTCGCTAAATGCACAACGCAATCTGAACGCCTCTCAGGGGCAGGCCAACGTAGCTCTTGAGCGGCTGTCCTCGGGTTTGCGTATCAACTCTGCCAAAGACGATGCGGCTGGCCTTGCGATCTCTGAGCGCTTCCAGTCTCAAATCGCCGGCCTGAATCAGGCTCAGCGAAATGCCAATGACGGCATTTCCCTCGCTCAGACCGCTGAAGGTGCCATGGATGAGATTACCAATAACCTGCAGCGGATTCGGGAGCTGGCTGTTCAGTCTGCCAACGCAACCAATAGCCCTTCGGATCGCCAGGCACTGAACCAGGAAGTTCAACAACGTATTGAAGAAATAAACCGGATTGCTGCCCAAACCTCCTTTAATGGGCTGAAGGTTCTCGACGGCACCTTCGACACCCAAACATTTCAGGTGGGCGCAAATACGGGCGAAACAATAGCGATAAGCGGTCTAGACTCTCGTGGTAGTCAGATCGGTTCAGTGCTAAAAGAAACAGCGGGATTGTCCAGCGATGTCATTGGCCCTGGCGACGCGGCAGAGACGCCACTTGATATATCGAGTCTCGATCTGACAACCGGTTCCGGTGTGGCGATCAGTGGCACCATTGGTAGTGAAGATGTCACTCTCGCGGCCGCAACGTACGCTAGTGCTGACGCTCTCGCGGCTGCGCTTCAACAAGAGATCCGCAACGGCGGTGGCGACTTGGCTGAAATAGAGGTTACAGCATCCGATGACGGAAACACGTTGACGATCTCCAACCCCACAGCAACGGATTTGGCTGTTGCCGGATTCAGTCTCACTGACTCCACCGGTACTGCTGGGACAACTGCTAGCCGAACTAATGGCGGCGCCATCACAGATAGTGGTGGCACCGATACCATCGATATCAGCAGCGGTTTTGATTTCACAAACGGTGGAAGCATTACTATCGGTGGCGGCACGCCGGTCACAATTGCTGATGGCGCATCTGCGGCTGTTATCGCCAATCAGCTTAATACAGAGCTTGGTGCCGACTTTGACGTGACGGAGAACAGTGGCATTATTACGATCACTAACCCTGCTGGCGGAGCGGGCGACTCGGATCCAGGAACCATCGTCATTGAAGATGGAACTGGAACTCCGGCCAACTCCGTCGGCAGTACTCTTGCTCAAATTGATGGCGCCGAGGATTTGACGCTTGCTCAATCATTCGCTAACGGCGACACCTACAACTTTGAAGTCGACATCAACGGAGATGTCTTTACTTTCGAAGGCATGGGATCCCTGAATGACATCGTCAGCCAGATAAATGCGCAGAGTACAGAAACTGGTATCCGCGCCAACCTGAACTCCCAGAACGATGAAATCATATTCTCATCCCAATTCGGAGAGCCATTCGAAATCACCATTGATGCCGATATAGATGGAGATGGCATTTACGGCGGTGTGGATGATTACACCAAGCCAGTAAGTGCGACTGTGGCCGATGATACCTATGCAGTGACCGGGGTCGACATATCAAGCCCTGAAGGTGCCGACATTGCCATGATTTCAATCGACTATGCGATCGATACGATTAACGGATATCGCGCCGAACTCGGCGCCGTCCAAAACCGCTTCGAATCCACCATCGCTAACCTGGCCACCACGTCCGAGAACCTCTCGGCCTCTAACAGCCGTATCCGCGATGCCGACTTCGCTGCGGAATCAGCAGAACTCGCTCGTACCCAGGTCCTCCAGCAGGCCGGCCTGTCGGTACTGGCACAGGCCAACGCAAGACCGCAGCAGGTGTTGCAGTTACTGCAAGGCTAACGGCGCTAAACCTGAACTCTGGAATCAAAAGGCCGGGCTAATAGCCCGGCCTTTTGGTTTTAGATTGCTGTTTTTTTCACGGTGGCTCGCACAAAAACTGGACGTTAGACTAAGTCTTATTAGCTAAGCTCAGGGGCGCAATCCATGGAATCCATCAACATGCATGAAGCAAAAACCCGGCTGTCACAACTGGTTGCCCGTGCAGCCAAAGGTGAAGCCTTCATTATTGCAAAAGCCGGCAAACCGGTTGCCCGCGTAACAGCTTACAATTCCCCGGAAGCAGGCCAGCAAAAGAGAATCGGCTTCATGGCTGGTGAGTTCACAATGCCAGACGATTTCGACCGGATTCTGGTTGCCCAGGCAGAGACTGAGGGCTTTTTGCTATTTACCTCTGATGAGCTGGTTGCACGTTATCCGGGGCCAGTGCGGCTGGTCCAGGGTAACTGACGAAGAAAGTTACCCGAGTCTTGGCAGGCAGATCACCCGATGGCATTATATGCCAATGCACATTAGAGGGAGACTTCCTATGGCAACCCGAAATATCGTTTTGACCAACCACCAGGAGCAGTTGGTTGGCGCCCTTGTAAAAACGGGGCGCTACCAGAATGTAAGCGAAATTCTGCGTGAAGGATTGCGTCTGGTAGAAGAGCAAGAACTGCAATACCAGAACAAACTCCTGAAACTGCGCGAGGCATTGGCCGAAGGTCTGGATGACATCGAGAATGGGCGCACTGTAAGCCTTGGAGTCGGCGAAGAAATTACAGACTATTTTAAAAGCCGCGCCGCTGACCTCGCTCGCAAGGATTGAAGCAGATGGCTCAACTATGGACGGTAGAGCTTGCACAAAAGGCAAGTGAGGATCTCGATCAAGTAATCCTCCACACAGAGGAAAACTTCGGGCGTGACCAGGCGGTTCGTTACAGCGCCTTAATAGGTAACGCGCTCCAGGAGCTATCCCGGTCAGGCCCTGCACATCCATTAGCCAAAGAGCGATCGGAAGTGCTTCCCGGTATCCTAAGTATGCAGGTGCAGAGGGCCGGGAAGAAGGCCAGGCACATTCTCTTTTTCAAGGAGCATGAGCAGAAAATCGTTATCGTACGCATCTTGCATGAATCCATGGATTTCAGGGAACACCTTTAATCTGTGAAATTCGCACTTAAGCGGCAGGTTGCCCAGGCAGAGGGTTTCTTGCTACTTACCTCTGATGAGCTGGTTGCACGCTATCCAGGGCCTGTTCGGTTGATTTAGAGAACTGGCACACCTTTCGCAACACCTCCCTCAAAGCACGGCAAACCGCCCAATAACTGCAGACCTTTGCCGCTCCTGATGGCGGCTGTATTCACGAGGTGTCCCATGCAAGCCAAGCATCAAGTCCAGGTATCCCAATCCCAACAGGCCCAGGTTGCCCGCCTGCTGCTGCAGGCCAATCTCGCCTATGGGGAATCCAACAGCAACGGCCTCAGCCATATCCGGCGGCTAAAGGCCCGGCAGGAATGCCGGGGCTATCTGAACGAGGCGCTGGCTCTGGAGCCGCAGAATGCCGGTGGGCTGGGATTGCTTGGCCGTGTGGAGATGGACGACGGGCAGCTTGAGAAGGCACACACCCTGTTCAACGCCAGCCTGGACCATCAGCCGGGCCAGGTTCAGCAGTATTGCAACCTGGGTTACTGGGCACTTAAAACCGAGCGACCGGCGCTTGCGGAGCAGTATTTCCTGCAGGCCCTGGAGTGTGACCGGCAATCTGCCGCCGCTTTCTGTGGCGTTGCCCATTCCAAGCGACTGCAGGGGCAGTTTGATGTGGCTTATTTGCATTATCGCAAGCTTCTGGAAACCGGCGCTGAATGGGATTCCGTATACAGCGGGATGCTCACTTGCGCCCAACACCTGGAAGTAAACAAGGCGGATTCCGCCCTGGCCCAGGATGCTATCGCCCTTCTCCAGCGGGATGGTCTGCCACATCAGGAATTGGGCCGGTTTGTCAGCGCCATTATTAATCACCAATATGGCCTGGATAACCCGGACGCACAGATTTCCCTTGAGGCTGCCAGTGAAGACGAACTGCTGATCCTGGCCCTCCAGAAAACCCTGATGCCCAATCCTGCGGTGGAAGAGCTGGTTACCCTGCTGCGTCGGGCAATCATTGCCGAAGTCGCACAAACCGTTGAACTTCGCGACGAACTGCAACGCCTGACACTGGCCCTCGCTCAATACGCCGACAGAACCGGCTATGCCCTGGCAGCTGAAGACGATGAAGAACGACTGGCCTCTGCTATCAACGACAGCATCCAGGCCCAGTTCGCCCTTGGTGAGGAACAGGACGGGCTCATCGGCTCACTGATGATCAGCGCAATGTATGGCGCCCTCTTCCACCAGCCCTTCGCGGTGCAACTTGGCCAGTGGAACCTGGTGGACTGGCCCCTGGCACTGCAGCCAGTTCTGGCCGCCAGCTATTACGATCGGGCCGAAGAAGAGGCCATCAAACAAAATTTCGATGAGAAGGCCGAGGAACTCTGCCTGGATAAGACCGATGTTCCCCAGGCATGGCCTGCCTGGTCACAGCTGGCCTGCCGCACAGAAAGCAGCTTGAAAACCCTGATGGCAACGGAGCTGGGGCGGCGCATCGACAACCTGCCTGCCACTCTTCGCCTCATGGTCTGCGGCGCCCAGTCCGGCCAGCGCGCCATGGAACTGGCCAGTTACCTGGACGATGTGGAAGTGATCGCGGTGGATGAATCCCTCGCCAATATCGCCAAGGCCACCCGCATGGCTAACGACATGGGCAGGGACAATATTGTGTTCTGGCCCTGGTCCGTTGCCCAGCGTTTCGTGGCCGATGGCCATCAGGTGCACTGGATTGAAGTCGGTCGCCTGCCCTCACCGGCCATGACCACCCTGTCTCTGGCGGCTCTGGTTAACCAGGCCACCGGCTCCGGCGCCGTGGTACACATGCACACCGCCATTGCCGAGCAAACCTCCGGCGACAAACAGATTCGCAAACTGGTTGCCGAGCACAAGCTTCAACCCACCCGTCAGACGCTGCGTCAGTTACGCAGGATGGTTCTTGCCAACAGAAACGATGCCGCCTGGCAGGAACTGACCGCCGACGCCGATTTCTACAGCCTCGGCGGCTGCCGGGACAGATGGTTCCGGCCGCAGGACACTGCCCAGCTAAAAGATTTGATGGCGATGGCCAGCAACGAGGTGGAATGGAAGCTCGTAAAAGCGCGGGATGTGGATGGCCACAGCCTGGCAACCGGGCCGGTTCAGCAGCAGATTCAGGCGGAGGCTTTGGGCAGTGAGGTGCAGAGTCTGATGGGGCAGAATTTGAGTGTTTATTTTTTAAAGCGGCGGTGAATTAACTTCGGGCCTGGGGTGTCGGATTAGGCGAAGCCGTAATCCGACAAGAAAGCGCCTTATTCCAAAGCAAAAGGCGTGAACCCGGGGTCAGATGCAATTTTCCTCTACCCTCATTTTCGAGGCATTCGTCCAATATCAACTGTCGATGATTAATCAGCGCTCAGAGCTTCCCGCGCCTGATTCAAAACGTCATTCAGATTGCTTTCCACCACACCCCAAACAATCACCGGATCGATAGTCGCATAGCCGTGGATAAGCACGTTCCGAAATGCGATCATCTTTTTATAATCGACAAACCGCTCAGCCTCGTCCGGAGCAATCTTGTGTAACTTACCTATTGCCTCTCCGATGATTTCGAACTGGCGCTCAACAGCAGACTGCAACAACTCATCACTCAGATAATCGTCTTCACTGCTACCAGCAACAAAACGCTGAACCTTCTCAGCAGCTGCAAGAATATCGTAAAGGTACTTGAGAGCCTCACGCTGCATACAAGGAATGCCGCTCTTCAAGAACCGAGGCTCTGAAATAAGGGTTGGTCAAGGAGGACACAGTGACCAGATCGACGGAGCGAGAAAACATCACTTCAAGATCTTCTTTTAGTCCGAAAAACGCCGCGGCTTTTTGTGAGGCCGTTAGCGCCGGATCAAAATCCACAAGAAAATCCAGATCACTGTTCTCATTGAAATGGCCTGTGGCGGCTGAACCAAAAACACCAAACGACATTACCCGGTGCTGTTCACAAAGCCGCCGAATCTCGTCCTGTTTTTCTTTCAGCATTTCCAGTGCATTAGCTGCAGCCATACTTTACTCAATCACTTGCAGGTATGTGTTTGGAGTTTAAACCTTGCCCCCCAAACAATAAAGAAAACGGCGGCCGGAACGGCCAACATCGGGGCGCTTGGCAATGAACCAGGATACATTTTGGCGATCTTTATGCTTATCCCGCCTTTGAATGCCAAGATAACCGGCATCACCGAACACGCGCTGCTCGTCACCGTGAAGAAGGTTGCCGGCGGACACGATGTCGTGGACATTGGCAGCGGTGGTATCGATGCTGTGGATCAAGCCGAGCGTATCGTCCACGCCGATATGCATCTTCATGCCAAAGTACCACTGGTTGCCTTTTCTGGTTTGTCGCATCTCAGGGTCGCGCTGGCCGCTTTCATTCTTCGTGGAGCTTGGTGCAGAAATGATGGAAGCATCCACAATGCTGCCTTCACGCAGCATGGTCGGCAGCGGATACGGTGGCCGGCCAGTCTGGCCCCTTGGGGTAATATCGGGCTACCTTCTTCTCCAACTGCTTCCACGGAATCAGCTTGTCCATCCGTTCCAGAAAAATCTCGCGGCGGGTTTTACGCTTCTTGTTCTGGTACTCGGCTTCGGAGACGGTAATCTGATCCATGGTGGTGATGAATCCTGTGCGGTTGACGATGGCCGTATTATCGCTGATTTTGAGACTTATTCAGAGTCTCCCTAAGTTCTTTTGAACAAGTTTAGATGGCCGGTCAGGTCAATCATGAAATCTGTCAATTTGCAGGAAGCGAAAACCCGCTTGCAGCAACTGGTTGCCCGTGCAGCCAAAGGTGAGCCCTCCAAGTTATCCCCTCGGGCGACAGAGCTGATCGGCAATGAAGATAACCGCCTGTTTTTCAGTGCTGCCAGCCTCTGGAGACTGAGGGCTTCTTGCTACTTACCTCGAATGAGCTGGTGGCGCGCACCCGGGGCCTGTGCGGCTGGTCCAGGTAGACTGAGGACAAAACTTACCGCAGCCTTGGCAGGCCGATCACCCGATGGCTCGACTATGGACGGTGGAGTTTGCAGACCAATCTTGCCTATGGGGAGTCCAACAGCAATGGCCTCAGCCATATCCAGCGGCTGAGGGCCCGGCAGGAATGCCGGGGCTATCTGAGGCCGCCAGTGAAAACGATTTGCTGATCCTTGCCCCCAGAAAACCCTGATGCCCAATCCTGCGATGTTTGCCCTTGGTGAGAAAAAGGACGGGCTCATCGGCTCACTGATGACCAGCGCGATGTATGGCGCCCTTTTCCACCAGCCATTCGCGGTACAACTTGGCCAGTGGAACCTGGTGGACTGGCCTCTGGCATTGCAGCCAGTTCTGGCCGCCAGCTATTACGATCGGGCAGAAGAAGAGGCGATCAAACAGAATTTCGATGAGAAGGCCGCGATGGTCACCGAACTGGGGCTGGACACCGACAATCTCCCGGCCACTCTGCGCATCATGGTCTGCGGCGCCCAGTCCGGCCAACGGGCCATGGAACTGGCCAGCTATCTGGACGATGTGGAAGTGATCGCGGTGGATGAATCCCTGGCTGGTTTCTTTGCAGAAACTCTCAGTTCATCCATTGAACAAGTCCCTTTGCCACTGGCAATTCCCGCTGTAACGAGACTTTGTAACTGGTCGATTTTGTGTCGCCGGTCCTGATCTTTACGAATAAGATCACGAACATAATCGCTGGTATTGGAATACCTACCAGATTCGGCCTGTTGCTCTGCCCAGGTTTTCATCGCATCGGGCAGGGATATATTCATCGTTGCCATAATTAAGCCCTCTAATGGTCAGATAATGGCAAAAATTGCCAAAGAATGCACCGCCACTACTTTGGAGCCAGCCCCGAAACTTATACTCTGGTAAATAGCCCCTCAAACAACGCCGTCCGCCGCATCATCTGCTCACCCTCACTCCGCAACCGTGCATGCTCAGGATCCAGCTCGATCAGGCCAAGTAGCTGGTACAGCGTCAACATTCTTGAGCGCATCGCAGATCGTGCCTGCTCCTCATCGCTCATGTAGACCACCGGGTAGGCGGCAAGCGGCAGCCGGGGAAAGGCCTTGAGCATGTCCTCCAGGTAGTCGTCCACCGGGCGCCACTGCTCGCCTTTCTCTGACAGCAGCCAGAAGCAGAATGGTGCGGTGTACTGTATTTCATCCAGGCCATCGTAGTGGTCCATGGAAGCCCAGCTGAGCCGCGAGAACGCGGTGGAGAGCAGATCCCTGTAAACCATTAACCAGCCTTTTTTCTCAAGCCTGGTTTCGGCGGTTTTTTTGAGTGAAAGTACACCTTTCTGCTTTTTGGTATAGCCGGCAATTTCCAGCAACACGCGGGTGAGAATCACGGCCAGAATGTGCTCCTCGGAGCGAATCGGAGAATATCTCGCCATCGGTGCCACAATCTCTTCTCCACCGGCTTCAATCATGGCCTTGACCTGTTTGAGAGGCAGGTTGCCCTTGCCGGTGAGGCGGATGCCCTTGCCTTTCATGGCCTCAACCAGAACTTTCGCCATCCGGATGACCGGCGCGGTGTCGAGTTCGCGGTTTACGGCTTCGGCATCGATCAGCGGCTTGAACACAGAGGGGCAATTCAGTGGGTTCTGCAGCAGCTCATAAACCTGGCTGGGGCTAAGGCCGAAGAAGTCTCTGGCCGGCGGGATATCGGGTTCGGATTCGGTTTCGGAAAACAGGGCATCCCGCTCGGCGAGCGCCTGGTTGATGTCATCAAGATCCACAAACTCCGGCTCGAACCATTCGCCACCCATCCACTCGCGCACTGCCACATGCTCCGGATGAGCGGCATCTTCCATGGCTTCCAGAAAATCGTAGAATCCGGGCAAGCCACCGACATCCTCTGGCGGGCACTGGCGCACGGCTTTTATGCAGCGGGGCAACGGCTCGCCCTGATCGCCCGGCAGGACCTTTTCAAGCCGTACCTCATGCTCCCAGCTGTCGCCGAAATCATAGTCATACGTCAGAGCCTGCCCTTCCTTGTTGAGCACAGCAGACACCGCCACCATGGTTTCATCCTGAAAATTCAGCATGCCATCGAAATCCTCCGCCGGATCACCAATCAACCGGTCATCACCCGCCTGAAACATATGCAGATGACAGGCCTGCCAGCCCATCGCCAACTGGATAATCCGGTGAAGATCCTGAAACGTGGTATCCGGCGCAATCAGCAACCGGCGCCAGATCGGCGGCCGGGCGCCGAGAAGTGATACTTTGAGTTGGTAGGCTTTGTTGGCTGGCGGGGGCATAAGGGCTCCGGTAGTTTGGGGTCCACTTCATGAGCACATTTCTAAACGCAATCATTGTACTTACGGCAAAGCTGGTTCAGTTCTCCGTGTCGATCCCTCAGGACACCTGGCAATCCGGATTTAGCCATTCCCGCTCCCTTATAAATAAGTCGCTTTCCCAAAAGTCTAACCCACACCTTCCCGGCACTCTACCTTGTTGCGGCATTGCCTAATCAGAAATGCGCCGGAAGGTAGCCCAACTACCTCGCCAGTGATAGACTAAGTTCAAAGAACTAAGTCTATGGAGGAAAAATGGAATCCGTCAACATGCACGAAGCAAAAACCCGCCTGTCACAACTGGTGGCCCGTGCCGCCAAGGGCGAGGCATTCATCATCGCCAAAGCGGGAAAGCCGGTTGCCCGGGTAATGGCTTACGATTCCCCCGAACAAAGCCAGCAAAAACGGATTGGCTTCATGGCAGGTGAATTCACGGTGCCGGAAGATTTTGACCGGATGGGCCAGGACGAAATAGTTGAAATGTTCGGAGGCTGAGGTGAACCTGCTTCTGGATACCCACATTCTGCTATGGGCAGCGGCCGAGCCGGATAAGCTGTCACCCGAGGCGGCAACCCTGATCAGCAACGAAAGTAACCGCCTGTATTTCAGCGCCGCAAGTCTTTGGGAAGTGGTTATCAAGAATGGGCTGGGCCGACCGGATTTTCACGTTGATCCGCATCTACTGAGGCGTGGCCTTATGGATAACGGCTACCTGGAATTGCCGATATCGTCGCAGCACGCACTTGCCGTAAGCCACCTTCCGGACATACACAAGGATCCTTTCGACCGGATTCTGGTCGCCCAGGCAGAGACAGAAGGTTTCTTGCTACTTACCTCCGATGAGCTGGTTGCACGCTATCCGGGGCCTGTTCGGTTGATTTAGAGAACTGGCACACCTTTCGCAACACCTCCCTCAAAGCACGGCAAACCGTCAAAAACTGCAGACCTTTGCCGCTCCGGATTGCGGCTGTTATCACGAGGTGTCCCATGCAAGCCAAGCATCAAGTCCAGGTTTCCCAATCCCAGCAGGCCCAGGTTGCGCGCCTGCTCCTGCAGGCCAACCTTGCCTATGGGGAGTCCAACAGCAACGGTCTCAGCCATATCCAGCGGCTGAAGGCCCGGCAGGAATGTCGGGGCTATCTGAAGCCGCCAGCGAAGACGAACTGCTGATCCTTGCCCCCCAGAAAACCCTGATGCCCAATCCTGCGATGGAAGAGCTGGTTACCCTGCTGCGTCGGGCGATCATCGCCGAAGTCGCACAAACCGTTGAACTTCGGGACGAACTCCAGCGCCTGACGCTGGCCATTGCCCAGTATGCGGACAGAACCGGCTATGCCCTGGCAGTTGAAGACGATGAAGAACGGCTGGTCTCTGCCATCAACGACAGCATCCAGGCCCAGTTTGTCCTTGGCGAGGAACAGGACGGACTCATCGGCTCACTGATGACCAGCGCCATGTACGGCGCTCTCTTCCACCAGCCCTTCGCAGTGCAACTTGGCCAATGGAACCTCGTGGACTGGCCCCTGGCATTGCAGCCCGTTCTGGCCGCCAGCTATTACGATCGGGCCGAAGAAGAGGCCATCAAACAGAATTTCGATGAGAAGGCCGAGGAACTCTGTCTGGATAAGACCGATGCTCCCCAGGCATGGCCGTCCTGGTCTCGGTTGGCCTACCGCACCGAAAGCAGCCTTAAAACATTGATGGCCAACAGGTGCACTGGATCGAAGTCGGTCGACTGCCCTCCCCGGCCATGACCACCCTGTCTCTGGCGGCCCTGGTTAATCAAGCCACCGGCTCCGGCGCTGTAGTGCACATGCACACCGCCATTGCCGAGCAAACGTCCGGCGACAGACAGATTCGCAAACTGGTCAGCGAGCATAAGCTCCAACCCACCCGCCAGACGCTGCGCCAGCTCCGCCGGATGGTTCTCGCCAACCGAAACGATACTGCCTGGCAGGACCTGACCGCCGACGCCGATTTCTACAGCCTCGGCGGCTGCCGCGACAGATGGTTCCGGCCGCAGGATACCGCCCAGCTGAAAGAGTTGATGGCTATGGCGAGTAATGAGGTGGAATGGAAGCTCGTGAAAGCACGGGATGTGGATGGCCATAGCCTGGCAACCGGACCGGTGCAGAAGCAAATTCAGGCGGAGGCACTGGGCAGTGAGGTGCAGAGTTTGATGGGGCAGAATTTGAGTGTTTATTTTTTGAAGCGGCGGTGATTTGGATTGTGGAGGCCAGGACGCTTCCGCCTCTCCGCCTCTCCGCCTCTCCCCCTCTCCCCCGACCCCTCTCCCGCCAGGGGAGAGGGGAGATTAGGGGTACAGAAATGAGGACAACACCATCAAAGCCCCTCTCCCCCGGCGGGAGAGGGGTTGGGGAGAGGGGAGATAATGGGTAAAGATATGGGGAGAATACCAGCAAAGCCCCCCTCCCCCGGCGGGAGAGGGGCTTTACTAACAGAAGTCCTGCACCCCAGTCCCTCGCGGAGAAGGCTTTGCCCAGCAAAAGTACTGCAGCCCGAGCCCTTGCGGTAGAGGGGGTGGTTAAATTGTTACTCCTTCATTCCCCTCGGCCTTCAACTGCTTTGTAAATAACCGAGAGCACCACATCGGTCTGTCGTAGAATCTCGTGGTTCCAGAACCGAAGCACCCTGTAACCCTGCGCTTTCAACCAAGCGTCTCTTCGTTCGTCAGTTGCTGACTCACTGTGCTGCCCACCATCAGCCTCAACGATGACTTTTGAACCGAAATGCACGAAATCCACAATAAAGGGTCCCAACGGTTGCTGTCGGCGGAAGCGTTTTCCATTGAGTCGGTAGGCACGGAGGTGGAACCAGAGGCGCCTTTCGGCGTCGGTCATATTTTTGCGGAGGTGTTTGGCGAAGGTTGTTTGGTTCATGGTTCGTCCCTGGGTTTGTGGTGGGCTTCCTGCCCGTTTTGCGGGGGATGCAAAGGTCTCGCGCTCGATACCCCCTCTCCCCCGGCCCCTCTCCCACAAAGGGGAGAGGGGAGTCTTCGGATCAAATTCCCAAGATAACTCTGCCTGACTCCTCTTTCCGGCTAACGCAGAGCCGGGCTTCTCGATCACATGTCCGGATAACTCTATTTAGCCCCTCTCCCCTCGCGGGAGAGGGGTTGGGGAGAGGGGGGGCAAGCCCTTACGGCGGCTCCAACGGAGCCAACATCTTTATCCTCAGATATAAGGAATCAAAGATTCCCCATACAAATGCAAATCCTCCAGGATATGCCGCCGCTCCGGCGTCAGTTCCGGGTCTGCCGCCAGTCGCTGTAGTTCCTGAGCAAAAGCCTCCAGAGACCGCCAACCCTTCTTCGGGTGCATTAATCTCTGGCTGCGAAACTCCTCCCACTTTTCCATCTCTTCGCCCATGAGGCTACCCGGGTAATTCCGCGCCCGATAGCGAAAGAGCAGCTCCTGCAGGCGATCGTCTTCGAAGGTCACCTCCAGCTCGCCAAGCGTTTCAACCGGCTGTTCCAGCACCCAGTTCAGCTTCTCGCGGTCAGTTTTGCTGATAAAGCCACCTGCATAGAGCTGTTCATCCGGGTCTGTCAGCTCGCTTTCGTGGGGCTGGTCGAAGGCCTCGGCAATTCTGGCGGGCAAATCCGGCGCCTTGCGCAGCATGGCCAGGTTGGCTCGCAGCGTATCCCCGTCCAGGGCCAATTCTTCGAGGCGCTCCGGAGAAAGGGTGGATAGCATATTCGCCGGCGCCAGCACCGGGCACTTGTTCAATTGCACGCCTTTCAGAGGAAAGCGACTGACGCCCACCCCCAATTCCGCCTGGGAAGTAAACACACGCTCACGAATCTGCTCAGCGCTGGCGGCGATCAGCTCGCTGGGGTCCTCGCGCAGGTCGTAAACAATCACCAGGTTCTTGTTAGTTGGATGCTCGGCCACCGGAGCAACCAGTGCACAGCACCCACGGCTGGCCGGGTACTTGGCGGATATATGGAACACCGGCTTCATGGCAGCCGTGTCCAGCATCGCCCGAGCCGAGTGTTTGTCTTTGTTCTGCAGAACAAAATCGAAGAGCTTCGGCTGTTTCTCCTTGATCAGCTTGGCCACTGCAATGGTCGCTTCAACATCCGACATGGCATCGTGGGCTGCTTCGTGAGCGATGCCGTTGGCAACGGTCAGCTCCTCCAGTTTGAAACTGGGGCTGCCATCTTCCTTGCGGGGCCAGTTGATACCTTCGGGGCGCAGCGCGTAGGTCAGGCGTACCATATCGATGATATCCCAGCGGGAATTGCCGTTCTGCCATTCTCGTGCGTAGGGATCGCGCAGGTTGCGGTAGAGGGTGTGCCGAGTCACTTCGTCGTCAAAGCGCAGGCTGTTGTAGCCAACCACACAGGTGCCGGGCTGACTGAAGGCTTCATTAATCTGGGCGATGAACTCTGCCTCTGGAAAGCCATCTTCCAGGGCCTTTTGCGGGGTGATCCCGGTAATCAGACAGGCTTCGGGCGATGGCAGGTAATCGTCCGCCGGCTTGCAGTAAAGCACCAGCGGATCCTCGATGATGTTCAGATCCGCGTCCGTCCGCACACCGGCAAACTGGGAAGGCCTGTCATGAACCGGATCTACACCGAAGGTTTCGTAATCGTGCCAGTAAAAAGAGCGGATCAAGGGACTAAACTCCTGCCAAATAAATTTCGGACTGGCGGGAGTTTAGCATCTAGAACAGCCGGGTACCCATATCCTCCCGGTGGGTCTGCAGTCGCGGCAAGCCCTGGTTGATCAGCTGGCTCATATCCACCTTCATGCTCGTGGGCAGATTGATAAACACGCCCTTGCCGGCATTGATTACGTTCGTGCCATCCGGGCTTTGCCACTCAACACCTTCTCGCTGGAAGCCGATAAAGAAGTCGCTGGTGAAGCCGGTCGTGCCATCCGTGCTTTCCTGGCCCACAAACAGCGACTGCAATTGGGTCAGCGGCGCACAGTTGATGCCCTGAGCGCAATCGGCCGAACCATCGTTTATACCAATGTAACTGGCCCGATAGTTGGTGGCCTGGGAATTCTGGTCGAATAAGGTGGCGTCAAATTCGGTACCGCTATCATCAACAAGCTTAAGCCCGATATCGCCACTGAAACTGCTGGTCAGTGAAGAGACAGATCCCCTCGCCTGCCCGAACCCCATGCGGAATCCGGAGAGCCTGCCCTCGGAGGGATCTTCCGCCAGCTCGATATAGGGCTGGAACGCTTCAAAAGGCACCGTGTCACCGGCATTGTAGGCGCGACCGTTATACTGAACGCCGTCATTACGGGCAATGTGCCCCAGGGCCACGTGCTGCGCCGCGAAGTCCACTCCGCCGTCGATCTCACCCGCTTTCACATCGTCCACATTCATCCGGGTTTCCACGTCCATGCTCAGCGTCATCCGCGTGAACTGGTGGGGATCTCCCGGTATGTTTTCAATCTGAATAAACCCCTGCCCGGTCACCTCACCCATTGTTTCGTCTGAAATGGGCTTCAGCTCGGCCTGGGCAACGGGCGCAATACCCAGGCAGAACAGGGTGACGGCAGCGTATCCATACGCCTGCTGTCTCATATAATTGCGTCTCTGAAAAACCATTATTATTTTATGTGCCGACGACACACTATAAACAAGGCAGACCGGCCAATAGAGTGAGCAGGTTCACAATCGCCGTTTACAATTCAGTAATACTCGGCCAAGTTTGAATACAGTCACAAAACCTTTGGTTTAATATGCTTACAACACCTTACCTACGGTTACGAACGCTGTAGCAAACGTGTACATAACAACCACTACTGATATACTTTCGCCCCTTATGATCAACCCTCAACGGCTTCCTCAATGACCACCCGCATACTGATCTGCGACGACTCCGCCCTTGCCAGAAAACAAATGGCCCGGGCCCTGCCGGAGGGGCTGCGGGGGGATGTCAGTTACGCAAAAGACGGCGTGGAAGCCCTTGAGAAATTGCGGAGGCATGAGGCAGAGCTGATGTTCCTGGATCTGAACATGCCGGAAATGGACGGCTATCAGGTACTGGAGCAGATCCGCGAGGAAGACCTGCCGGTCATGACCATCGTGGTTTCCGGCGATATCCAGCCCGAAGCCCGGGAGCGGGTGAAAAAACTCGGCGCCATCGATTTCATCAAAAAGCCCACCGAGACCTCCCTCCTGCTCAGCCTGCTGATGGATTACGGGATCTACCGCCCAGGAGACCTCGAAGACGCCGCACTGCGGGATGCCACCCTTAAGAATACAGGCAGCGCCAGCCCGGAGATTTCCGTTTCCCTGAACGACTACCTGCAGGAAATCTCCAACGTGGCCATGGGGCGGTCCTCCGATCTGCTGGCCCGCCTGCTGAAGGTGTTTGTGAAGCAACCCATTCCCAAGGTGGCCTTCCTCGCCAACTCCGAACTGCACATGGCCATTTCCTCGGTCAGCGACAGCGACACCTATTCTGCCGTGTGCCAGGGCTTCACCGGGGCCGGCATCGCCGGAGAAGCTCTTCTGCTGTTCGCAGACGCCAGCTTCCGGGAAATGGCGGAAATGCTTCACTACGACACCCTTGAGGGTGAAGCGGTGAACGTAGAAGTGCTGATGGATATGTCCAGCATACTCTTCGGAGCCTTCCTCAAAGGCATTGGTGACCAGCTCGACCTGAAACTCGGCCTTGGCCACCCCACGGTGCTGGGGCAGCACCGCCAAATTACAGAGTTGCTGGAACACCACAGCGCCCGTGAAGAACAGCTGCTGTGTATCGAAATCTGCTACGCCCTGGAAGACCGGGACATCGAATGCGACATGCTGATTCTTCTTACCGAAGATTCAGTGCCTTTTCTCGAAGATCGCCTGCAATATCTGGTGGACTGACTCATGGCCATAGAAGAATCTGAAGCCAACTCCTTTCACTGGCTGATGGACATGCTGGAATCCGTGGAAGTGGGCCTGGTGGTGCTGGACCTGGATTTCAAAGTCGAAGTCTGGAACGGATTCATGGAAAACCACAGCGGCATCACCGCCAGCAAGATCCAGGGCCAGGTATTGTTTGATGTATTCCCGGATATCCCCCAAGCCTGGCTGACCCGCAAAGTAGATGCCGTAGCCCTGCTCAACACCAAAGCCTTTACATCGTGGGAGCAACGCCCTTACCTGTTCCAGTTCCGCAATACCCGCCCTATCACCGGAACTGAAGAGTACATGTTCCAGAACCTCACCATCAGCCCGCTCTCCGGCACAAATGGGGAAGTCGAGAAAGTGTGCCTGATGGTGTACGACGTTACCGACATTGCCAGCAGCAAAATGGCCCTGGAACGGGCCAATGAACAGCTGGCCAAACTGAGCATGACAGACCGCCTGACCGGCTTGCTCAACCGGGGCACCTGGGAAAACCTGGTGGACGCGGAGTTCGAACGCTTCCGCCGCTATGGCCACACCACCAGCCTGGTGATGTTTGATATCGACCACTTCAAGCCGGTTAATGACACCCATGGCCACCTGGCCGGTGACGAAGTGATCAAACACACCGCCAGGGTCATCCGCAATGCCATCCGCCAGTCCGACAGCGCCGGCCGCTACGGCGGAGAGGAATTCGGGATCATACTGCCGGAAACCGACGCCGAGGGCGCGCGCATTATCTGCGAGCGGATACGGGAAAGCATTGAACAGAGTGTGGTGGAAACCAGCGTGGCGCCGATCCGCTATACCATCAGCATTGGCATAGCCCAGTTAACAGAAGAGCCTGAGAACTATATGCAGTGGATGCAGAAGGCGGATGAGGCGCTGTATGCCGCCAAGGAAGGGGGAAGAAACAGAGTGGTGGTTGGTTAATTTCCCCCCTCTCCCCAACCCCTCTCCCGCCAGGGGAGAGGGGCTAAAGAAGAACTTTGATTTTGAGCTCCCCTCTCCCCCTGCGGGAGAGGGGCTAAAGAAGAACTTTGATTTTGAGCTCCCCTCTCCCCCTGCGGGAGAGGGGC
>OLID01000124.1_pt1 | contig 45700 bp, 48 predicted proteins | sample 1609361 | NCBI WGS metagenome assembly OLID01 (sample SAMN05416778, study PRJEB24817) | seawater metagenome | isolation source: Sea water | place: Canada:Atlantic | collected 2013-07
CTACACAGAGTAGATCGTCGGCAGCGTCAGATGTGTATAAGAGACAGGTTTAAACGCTCAGGAAGTTTGTCCAAACACCATTTTTAGTGTAAATAATATAGACGCAAATGCTACTTCTTGTGGTGGTTGCGAAGACGATTTTAACTTTTGTTTTTCGACTGAAAACACAATATGGTTGACATTCACAACGAATGCAACTGGAGGAGATGTCCAGGTTAATTTTTCGAACTTGGTTTTTGAGACAGATATTAATCAAGGTTCGGCGCTTCAAGCTACTATAATAGAAGCAACGGCCCCTTGCAGTTCAGGGTCATATACGCAATTGGGGAATTGCGTTTCAAATGCGGTTGGTAATTTTACATTGAATGCAGCTGGATTGGCACCCAATACTACGTATTTCATTGCAGTGGACGGAGACAATACTGGTGCAGGTGTAACAATGCCTGCTGAGTGTACATTTGATATTTCTATATTGGGAACGGGAGTTGATAGATTAATTCCAAGTGCCCAAATAACACCAACAAACTTGAGTTTTTGCGCGAACGACATTATTTACTTAGGAGTGAATTTAACCAATTGTGCTGACTCAAGCAATATTTCGTGGTATGTAAATGGAGTTTTGGAAGTAGTGACATCTGATACAGTATTAATAATTTCTTCCCTTCAAGATGGAGATGTAGTAACAGTGGAAGCATCGTGTTTTTCGCAATGTGTAGAAGTTGTATCATCATCGACGAACCCTGTTTCCGTTTATTCGTTCCCCGTAGATGCAGGTCAAAATCAAATTATTTATATTGGTGGTCAAGCGCAACTAAATGGATCTACAAGTGCTCCAGAGTACTTTTGGACACCTTCATTTTTTGTAAGTGATACAAGTGCGATAAGTCCAATTGCCAACCCAACATCTACAATTACCTATACATTAACAGCGACTGAAAACGGATGTGTAGCAACGGATTATGTGACAGTCACTGTAATAGACGATTTGGACATCCCAAATACAATTTCTCCTAATGGCGACAATATAAATGACAAGTGGTTTATAGAAGGGATTGAAAACTACCCAAATTCCATTTTACATATTTACGACAGATGGGGTCAGGAAGTTTTTCAAACGACTGGATATTCAAAGTCAAAGGCATGGGACGGATCGATTAATAGTAGAGCTAGTGCGGAAGGTGTTTATTTTTATGTTTTGGACCTTGAACTAGACAAAGGAGAAACGTACAAAGGTTCAATTACAGTTGTTAGATGAAAGGTAAATTTCTACTGTTTATTTTTGGTTTAACAAGCCACGTTGGACTCTCACAGCAAATTCCGCAATATTCACAATGGTCTTTGCATCAATTTGCAATTAATCCAGCTCATGCAGGAATAAAACCTTGTATCGATGTTCATGCACTGTATCGTATGCAGTGGGTTGGATTTGAAGGAGCTCCTCAAAGTGGATTTTTCACGATGTCAGTGCCTCTTAAAGCAAAGCGAAGTAAATATTTGAGCGCACGTCATGGAACAGGATTCAAATTTGAAACAGACCAAATAGGACAGTTTAACACCAATAGGTTTAACTTGGCCTACGCGGCCCATTTTAACTTTACTACTGACAATCGATTATCACTTGGATTGTATGGTGGATTTATGCAAATGGGTTATGACTCCAAAAATGTACATACTACAGAACCGGACCCTTCAGTTTCGCAAGAGTCCTCGTTTGTTGTGCCGGATGCGTCTTTTGGTGCCTGGTTCAATTCTGAGTTTTATTATTTTGGATTAACTTTAAGGAATCTCATACCGTCCAAATGGAAGGATATTGGAAACACTTCTCGCAATCGTTTTCACGCCTCATTCAATGCTGGGTATCAATTTCGATTAAATGAAAACCTTTCTTTACTACCATCGGCAAATCTGCGAATTCCACCTAAGGGTCCAGTTTCTTTGGATCTAAACGTAATGTTTGATATTAAAAACACAATTGGTCTTGGGGTTGGTTATAGAAATACAGATGCCGTGATCGCCCTGTTGAATATTAAAATAAAAGAGCAGTTTTCAATCGCTTATTCATTTGATTATACGTTGTCGAAAATTCAACTTGGCGCTCATAATACACATGAACTTTCATTGAGGTACACATCCTGTAAACCTCCCAAAAAAGCGACAGCTAGTTGTCCGCTATTTGATTAAACAGTAATATTGTTTTCCAATATTTGATGTGCATAAATATTGAGCTTGGCCAAAGTTCGGCGACAATCTCTTCTCATCTTTGCATTAAAACCCATTATTATGAAAATCGGAATTATTGCTTTCATTACTCTGTTGTTAATTTCATCATGTGTCCCAGTAAAAAAATATGATGAACTGGTTGAAAAGGAGAAGTTATGTAGTGAGGAATTGGAAAAATATAAAACAAGTGCTTTAAGTAATGAAGCATTGATGGCCGATTATAAATCAAAGTCGGAACTATTGGCCGGACAGGTAACGCAGTTAAAGGCCGACACATCTTCATTGGGAAACCAGTATAGAACGCTTAAAGCTAAGTATGACAAACTAGCCAAGTTGAATGAAGATTTGGAAACAAATTACAACAAGTTACGCCTTACAGGCGCAAAGGAATCTGCAGATTTGAACTCCGAATTAATTGCGAAACAGCGTGAACTTCAAGATAAGGAAGATAAACTTTTATCTCTTGAGAAGGAGTTAAAAACAAAAAGTGATTTGCTTGCACAAAGAGAACAACGAGTAAACGAGCTGGAGCAAATTATATCAGATCAAGAGAAAGCAACAAAGGCTTTAAAGGATAAGGTTGCCGCGGCTTTAAAAGGATTCGAAAACAAAGGGTTAACCGTTGTTGAAAAGAACGGGAAGATTTATGTGAGTCTTGAGGCAAAACTCCTATTTAGTTCAGGAAGTACCTTAGTTGAAGCCGAAGGTAAAAAAGCATTGATCGATTTGGCGCGAGTGTTGGAAACAGAAAAGGAATTGGAAATTATAGTGGAAGGACATACTGATACTGATAAATTGAACAGTCAAAATCACCCCAAAAACAATTGGGAGTTATCGGTATTACGCGCAACTTCTGTAATTGGAATAATGACAGGAAATTCAAACATTAACCCACGTCAATTAATGGCCGCGGGTAGATCTGAATTTATTCCAGTTGATCCAAATGACAAAGCAAAAAACAGACGTATTGAAATAATTATCTCTCCTAATTTGAATGCTCTTTTTGAGTTAATTTCCAAAGATTAGTCAATAAACTAGAAAAAAAAGGGACTCGATTGAGTCCCTTTTTTTGCATTCAACAGTTTTAAAACTTAAATACAACACCTCCGTTCAAAGCGGAAATATCGTAACCAGCTTCGGCATAAACGCCAAAATTGTTGCTAAAGAAATATCTTATTCCGCCAAAAACACTTGGCCCACCTCCAATCGTCACTTTTTTGGTGTTATAATACACGTTGGTTGGATCATTTGTTTTGTCGGTGTCGGAATAAATATGCAACGCACCTCCAACTCCCGCATAAACATCCATTTTATCTACGCCAAAATCAAAGTGATAGGCAGCTCTAAATGCAAATGTTGTTCTAGAACGATTGGATTTATATTCGTACAGATTATTACTATAATACGATTTACTCGTATAAAAAGTTTGAGCTATTGCTCCGCCAACTCCGATTCTACCTATTCCTAATATATCCGTTATTCCACGTTCATAGGTCATAATAAAAGGTCCGATTGAACCGCTTTTATGATTTACCCCAAGATTATATTTGTTGGCATGACCGTATGGATCCAGACCGTAACCAACTGTTATATAATTTCTATCTTTTTCAAAAGCTTGTGCGAAAACTGAGGGAGACACAATTAGGCACATTAGAATAATTGCTACATTTTTCATAATTATATTGTTTATTGAAAGAACGACAAAATTAGATATAAATTCAATTTTTAAATGATTTATCTGTATTCGGTTAACATTTTTTGCATACTGTCGAACTGTCTATCTGCAAGAATTAGTTTCGGTTCAGGATGATGCGTTTTTTCTGGGATACAGACAACTTTCATTCCTGCGGATTTTCCCGCAATAATCCCATTTAATGAATCTTCAATAACCAAACACTTTTTAGGATTAACATTCAAGTTTTTTGCAACAGTTAAATATACTGCCGGGTGAGGCTTACCGTATTGTTCATTTTCTGCAGAGTGGGTAAAGTCAAATTTATCAGCGATTTGAAGCGTGTTTAATACGGTATGAATAAGTACTGAATAAGATGAGGTTCCTAGTCCAATTTTGTATTTGTTCATTCTCAAATAATCCAAGGTATCAATTACTCCTTCTAGTGGAGAGCCATTTTGTTCTATTAAAACAACCATTTGCTGAACAATTTCATTTTCCACTTCCTTTGGAGTTTTTTCTTTCCAACCAATGTGCTCAAACCAATATTCAATTACTTCGTCAATTCTTAGACCGACTGTTTTTTGAAAATCCTTTTTAGTTAATGGGCATCCAATTGAATTAAAGACGTTTTCCATTGCAATTTTCCAAAGGGGTTCTGAATCAATCAAAACACCATCCATGTCAAATATTACAGCTTCGAAATCAGAGAACTTCATAATTTATTTTTCAATTTTGTATAGATTTCCGCCACCAATTACTCGTTTGAGTTCATCCGCAAAATAAATGGTATTCTTGTCTAGAACAACGATAGCTTCTTTTTGGGTTACGCGTTTGAATTCATATATATAGGATGGACTCCTGTCTAAATCCGCAATATTTAACTGAAACAACCGATTATAAGTTAAAACATATAATTGGTTGTTATAAATATCAACACCAGTTATTGCATCTTGCCACCACCCTTGTTCACCAACATACAGTTCAGAGTACTTTTTTGCTTTATAAGTTCCAGCCTGTTTCGGCAGGGTGTAAACCGTGCTGATTCCTGTCCAAGGATCAGTTCTGTTTTTTGAGAAAATGTAAATAGATTCCTTGTAAACAATCATTCCTTCTGCATCATAATTAAGCATCCGTTTTTGAGGTGGAAACTCCTTTTGGTCAGAATAGTAAAATGAAATTTTTTGAGCAACAACCTCTTTTTTAGACAAGATGTCGTTAATTTTCACTTTGTAAACGCATAGGTCCTTGCGTTTATTTTGGTTGTTACCAATGTCGCCAATGTACAAGTAATGGTCATCTCGCGCCAAATCTTCCCAATCGACATTGGTAGCGTTTTTAACTAATACGGTTTTAAGGAGCTTACCATTTAAATCTAATAAATGGATTTCAGCTTCGTTGCCACTATCGTTTATTGCGACTAAAGTTGTTTCATTGAGCTGTTCTAAACCTGAAATTTCGTTCAGTGTAGCATCTAATTTATATGTTGTTATACTTTGATTAAACCCAATCAAGGAAAATCCAAAAGCAATAATCAGGAGTTGGATTAATCGAATCACGTTTACTTATTTGATTATACGAACGACTTCAATTCTGTTGTCGCTAACCTTTTCAATATCAAAGGTCAGTTCGTCAATATCAATTTTTGTGCCCGCTTCGGGAATTGACTCTAAATGATGTAAAATAAGTCCTCCTAGGGTTTCATACTCCTCACCCGGAGTAATTTTCAATTCGTATTCTTCAATTAAATAATCGATATCGATACGTGCCGAAAAACGATACTCATCTTCTGATATAATCTCTTCCAGCCAATCTTCTTGATCGTGTTCATCTTCTATTTCCCCAAAAATTTCTTCAATAACATCTTCAATTGTAACCACGCCGGCTGTACCTCCATACTCATCGACAACAACAGCGATCGTGGCAGATTTAGTAGTAAAAGACTCTAACAATTCTTTACCCGGAATAGCTTCTGGAACAAATGAAATGGGCAGTAAGATTTGCTTGATTGATTGTGGTGATTTAAACATTTCAAATGAATGGACATAACCAATAATATTGTCAATATTTTCTCTATAAACGACAATTTTTGATTTACCTGTATCAATAAATTTTGACAACAATTTTTCGATGTCATCTTCAACATCCACGGAGATTATTTCTGTTCTTGGAACCATGCAATCTCTTGCTTTTACGGTGTCGAAGTCCAGTGCGTTTTGTAGTATTTGCACTTCATTTCCGAAGTCTTGTTCGTCCCTTATTCTATTGTTAATATCTTGTACGTAATGTTCTAAATCCACTTTTGAGAATACCTTTTCGGTATTTGAGCTGTCTACTTTTAGAAGTTTTAGAATACCACTGCTCATTCCTAAAACGAGATACGTTGGCGAATACATCACAAAATAGATTAAAACCATTGGCAACGAGGTGTATTTCAAATACCCGTTTGGATTCATCTGTACAAAGGTTTTAGGTAAGAATTCGGCTGTTATCAATACAAGAGCAGTTGACAAAACAGTTTGAATCAACAAAATTAATCCGGCACTAGTAACACCCCATGATTCAATAATGGGTTCCAAAACTTGTGCGGCATAAAGACCAAAAAATACAAGTGCGATATTATTTCCAAGAAGGAGCATGGCAATAAAATGCGATTCATGCTTGTAAAAAAGAGAAAGAATTCGACCATTAAAAGTACCCTTCGACTTGTCTAATTCTATTTTTAGTCGATTGGATGAAATGTAAGCGATCTCCATTCCTGAAAAGAATGCAGAAAAAATCAGAGTGATACAAATGCCAATAAGAGGAACTTCCATTAAGTTTTGTTTCAGATGAAAGATACGAAATAAACTGATTTACAATACATCGAAACCAATATCCTTTCGATATGCTGCTTTTTCAAATTCAATTTTACCAATTGAGTCATACGATTTTTTCAGAGCTGCTTCCAAGTTTTTGCCATACGAAGTAGCAGCTAAAACCCTACCACCGTTTGAAATAACAGCGGGACCATCGGCTGAAGTACCAGCGTGAAAAATGATACTATCAGTCACTGAATTTATCCCAAAAATTTGTTTTCCTTTTTCATAGGATTCAGGGTAACCACCAGACACCATCATGACTGTAGCAGCGCTTCTTTCATCAAATTGAACATCGCATTCAGAAAGAGTTTTTGTTGCAACTCCTTCAAACAGGTCTAATAAATCCGATTTTAATCGTGGAATAACAACCTCCGTTTCCGGATCACCCATTCTACAGTTATATTCAATAACATAGGGCTCATTTTTAACATTGATAATTCCGAAGAAAACAAAGCCTTTGTATGTAATACCATCTTGCTTAAATCCTTTGATGGTTGGAATTATTATTTGGTTTTTAATTTTATCTAAAAACGTAGGGTTTGCGAAAGGAACTGGAGAAACTGCTCCCATTCCACCTGTATTCAAACCTTTATCGCCTTCTCCAATACGTTTGTAGTCTTTTGCTTCAGGTAATATTTTATAGGCATCTCCATCTGTTATAACAAAACAAGAGAGCTCAATTCCAGATAAAAACTGTTCAATTACAACACTAGAGCTCGCATCGCCAAACTTAGCATCAGCCAGCATACTTTTTAATTCTTTTTTTGCCTCGGTGAGATTGTCTAGTATTAAAACTCCTTTACCAGCTGCAAGGCCGTCCGCTTTCAACACGTAAGGAGCTTTCATTTTCCCTAGAAAAGCATATCCCTCCTCTAAAGTTTCTTTAGTAAATGTTCCATATTTAGCTGTTGGAATGGAGTGTCTTGCCATAAATTGTTTGGCAAAATCTTTACTCCCTTCTAATTGAGCCGCCTTTGCATTTGGGCCGATTACTGGAATATTTTTTAATTTTTCATCCGTTTCGAAAAAGTCAACAATTCCATTTACGAGTGGGTCTTCAGGACCAACTACGACCATGTTAATGTTGTTTTCTAAGGTGAACTCTTTAATGGCTTGAAAATCGTTGGGATTTATGTCCACATTTTTTCCATGTAAACGTGTTCCAGCATTTCCTGGGGCAATAAACAATTCGTCGAGCGCCGAGCTTTGCGCAATTTTCCATGCAAATGCGTGCTCTCTACCTCCGGATCCTAACAACAATATTCGCATAGTTAATTTTTTATTGGGCGTTACAATGATTTAAAATAGAACGAAACATTTCCGCCCCATCTTCATTTGAAAGCTCAGCATCGGCTGCTCTCTCTGGGTGAGGCATCATTCCAAAGACGTTTTTCCCTTCGTTGCAAATTCCAGCAATGTTTTCCAGCGAACCATTTGGATTCGATTCGGCAGAAATGTTTCCATCAGCATCGCAATATTTGAAAAGAATTTGCCCGTTATCATTCAGTTTTTGTAACGTTTCTTTTGAAGCAAAAAATCGACCTTCACCGTGAGCAATTGGAATTTTATACGCTTTAGTTGCATTTAAATCTTTAGTAATAGCAGTTCCAACACCCGCAACGGATTTTAAATGTACGTTTTTGCAGATAAATTTTTGATTGTCGTTATGCAACAAAGCACCTTCTAACAAACCAGACTCAGTTAAAATTTGAAAGCCGTTACAAATTCCCAAAACATATCCGCCATTTTTCGCATGTTTTATCACTTCACCCATAATTGGTGAAAGCTTCGCAATTGCACCAGAACGCAAGTAATCACCATAAGAAAAACCACCTGGTAAAACCACAAAGTCTACACCTTTTAAGTCTGTGTCTTTATGCCATAAACGCTCTACTTTTTGATCAAAAATAGTTTCTAAAACATACACGATATCCTCATCGCAATTTGAGCCGGGAAAAGTTACTACTCCAAATTTCATTTTGTACATTAATTGGTTAGGGCAAAAGTACTATTATTAAAAAGTTATTGCCTCATAAGGAATAAAAAACTTACTCACAGAAAAGAAAAACACTAGATAATAGATAAACGTTGGAATTGGTTTTTGGGTTTTTTGTCCGAAACCATATGGCAAAATTAATCCTAGACTGATAATAATCAATCCACCTGCCTCGACTTTGTGAAAGGCCAAGAAGTCAAACAAGATGGCTAAAACGCACATTATTATGAACAGGAAAATAAGTCTAAAGTGCTTTTTCATGCGTATGGAACTAACGGATATTTTTCCAAATAGTCCTTTTAAACTGAACGCAATAAGTAGTAAAATGCCTGAACAACAAACCAAAATGTTTAAGGCATTGTGCCCTGGAGAAGAACTACTAAATTGTACTTTGTCAAGAGTTGTTTTAAACACAAAGCTGTACGCACCACTGTAGATTAAAGGAATGATAAACCCGGCGACAAGCAATGCAGATTCTCTAAAAATAAAAGGACGCATCAACCATACCATCCAAAAAAGGAAGGGTAAGGTTATAAACAAAACAGGATAAAATGTACAAGCGATACCAAAAAAGAATCCTGCACTGAAAACGGCTCTTCTTCCATCTTCGTTTTGGTTCAATTTAAATAATTGATAGATAGTTAAAACAAGAAAGAGTTGTGCAAAAGAAAGTCCTTCCAAGAAATAAAAGAAATGAAAAAAACTAGAGAATGTAATGAATAGAATAGGTGTTAAGTGACTGCTTCTTTCCATGAATTCATTTCTATTAAAAATGGTATTCAGTAATAATGAACTAATGAATACTAAAAGAACTGATGCTGCATGAAAGCTCCAATGGTTGGGAGTCGTTAGTGTCCCCCACATTCCAAAATTTGAAGTTGCGTGTGATGAATGGAAATCCATATAAAAATTACACAGATAATAACCTGCTAAAAGCAAGGGTAAAATCAGTAATGAGAACGACCTATTTCCAAAAAACAGTTTAACCACAAGAACGAAGATACATTTTTTCTTCACTGTTTATTGCTTCATATCACGAAGAATTCTATATTTAAAGCTTCAAAACCGCATTCATCCGAAAAGACCTTAAAATTTCAAGGAAAAAGGTGGATATAAACAGATTGAGAAGATGGCAAAAACAAGATATTCCGATTCTGAACTTTTAGAGTTTAAAGAGTTGATAGAAAGAAAATTAGAAGAAGCAAAGGTAGATTTACAACTTTTAAAAGGCTCATTGTCTCATAATGATGATCACGGAACAAATGACACTGGGCGAACATTTAATATGATGGAGGACGGATCTGACACCTTGTCGCGCGAAGAAGTTGCTCAATTGGCTTCTCGTCAAGAAAAATTTGTTTCAGCATTGAATAATGCGCTCGTTCGAATAGAAAACAAGACATATGGGATTTGTAGAGGAACGGGTAATTTAATTCAAAAAGAGAGGTTGATGCTTGTTCCTCATGCGACATTGAGCATCGAAGCGAAGAACGCTCAAAGTTAAATTTCTGTGAAAAAAAAGATCCTTATTGTTGCTATAATAGTAGCACTTATTTTGGCGTTTGATCAAATCTTAAAGATTTATATCAAAACGACTTTTGAACCAGGAGAATCTTCTCCAATTTTTGGTGAATGGTTTTTGTTACAGTACATTGAGAATCAAGGAATGGCCTTTGGAACTACCTTCGGTTCGCAAATGTGGCATAAATTGGCGCTGAGTATTTTTAGAGTAATAGCCATAAGTGCGCTTGTTTACTACTTTTTTAAACAAGTAAAAAAAGGAGTTCGTATGGAGTTTTTAGTTGCCATTGGACTCGTTTTTGCGGGCGCAACAGGCAACTTAATCGATTCTATGTTTTACGATTTCGTTTTTCCATATGACCCATGTATGGCCTATAATCATTTGGAAGGTTCCGGTGTGTTTTCACAATGTGGTTTCTTTGGTGAAATTGAAACGCGCCACACTGGTTTTCTCATGGGCAATGTGGTTGACATGTTTAAGTTCGAAGCTTTTTGGCCTGAATGGATGCCTGTTATTGGTGGATGGGAAGTTTTTCCAGCTATTTGGAATGTAGCCGATGCATCAATTAGCATTGGTGTAATTATGGTTTTTGTGCGCCAAAAGAAGTATTTTCCGAAACCAGTTGTTGTGGCTACATCTGAAGAGAATGAAGAAGTAGAAAGCATCGAAGAAGAGAGTTCTGGTAATGAAACAATAGTTTCTTAATAATTTCAACGGAAATGTGCACTTCGAATGTACCCAATAAACACTGTTATCTGAGTTTGTTTATTTGCCGTTGACTGAGCGGAAGCGGAGTCGAAGGCAACGCGTTAATTTGTTACAAGCTTTTACTTAAAACCGATACGTCACTCCGCCCATAAACTGAAATCCTTGAACTGGCGTGTTGTGCCACCTCATATATTGTTGTGCGGCAATATTATTGAATTGAACAAAAGCGGAAATACGCTTGTTATAGCGGTACTCTACTCCCAAATTAAGGTCAGCAATGAAGTTCAACTTCTCAATGTATTGTCCGTTTTCTTCCGAAATTCCGTTCCCTGGAGCATAAACCAAGGCCTTTCTTCCTTCTTCCATTTTTAAATCTAGGTTGAAGATGAATTTATCAAACAGGTTATACGATCCACGTAACGTGATTTCCAAACGAGGCAAGTTCCACGCATAACTGTTGTTTAACGCGGCATAGGAATAGAATTTACCAATCGCATCGACCTTCAACTTTTCCATTAATTGGTAAGAAATCGATCCTTCAATTGTTGCAACTGTCATTGTATCATAAATGATATTAAACTTGTTTCTTGGCGAATGAATCGTATCTGTAACAAATAGAGCTTTGTCCTTTACCTTCGCAAAACTAACTGCAGCATTGAAACTGATTCTACGACTAATAGTTCCTTTTATACCACCGTAAAAATCGTATGCAGTATTTTCGTTGCGTAATTCTACATTCGGGAGTAAAAACTCGTTTTCTCCTGTTAAACTCTTAAAGGTAGTTTGTTTGATTCCTCCTCTAGCACCGATATAAGGAATAAAAATGTCGTTGAAAAGACTGTATTTTACTTCAGCAATTGGAAAAATATACGCTCGAGTGACATCGCGCACATCTATTGCTACATCCACGCCAACTTTGGCTTTGAATCGATCATTCTGAAGGCGCGTAGTGATGTGTGGTCTGAAATCAATTATCGTGTTATTAAGAAATAAACCAGTATCTAATCCAGTTAAACTTTTGTATTTCTCACCGTAGCGGTATCCATTGTAGCGAATATCAACATCTAAACCATAGACTTCAGATTTGTGTTTATACCAGGTGCTTGTTGTAACGCCAAAGAAATTTTCTCTTGCTCTCCACAAATCTTCAGCTTCTCTTTCGTTCTTTTTAGAGTGGTAGTTGTTATAGGCAATCCCCACACTAAAATTCACTTTAGCGCTGTCTTTAATGTGCGTAATGAATTTCCCAGAAAAACCGATGTCGCTGTAGCGCTGAGCAATACTGTCTCCAGCAATATCTAGAGTGTCAGAAATTCCGTAGTAATGGAAACCTTTACTTCCGTAATGGAAATCACCTCGAATTGTGTAACGTTTTTCATTTATTCCACCATATATTCCAAGGCGTGTTCTGTCGTATTGACCTTTGGCGTAATCTTTAATATCTCCGAATGAACTTAAATGCTTTATGTGTGCACCGTATATATATTTACGCGATCGGTCTGAGTCGTAATATACTTCACCCAAAGGCATAAGTTTAGTTCCAATTCCCAATTTCACGTACGTATTGTATAATTGAGGTAATTTTTCTACTGTTTTTATTGAAGCTGGATTGATGCGTTCAATTTCTGTTTGCGTTTCGTGCTTCAGAATTAGTAACGGATATTCAACTATAACCGTAGGAATGACAGTATCAATTACAAGCGGCGTTCGTGCACTGCGATAGGCTTTTTCTACGGTGCGATCTCCAGATGCATCAATGATTACATCTTGACCATATCCAAAAGAAATGGCGAAAAAGAATACGATCGATAGCGCTTTTTTTATCTTATTTCTTTCCATTTTCATCGTTGATTTCAATAATATGATTTGGCTCTGGTGTAATTGATTTAGGCTTTTCTTTCAGTTGCATCAATTCATTCCATAACTCATTTGCTTCATCCAGAATCCCGTCGTCTTTTACTTTGTAATGTTCCAAAACAGATTTTAAATTTTGTTCAGATTCGAATAATTTATCCTGTTTGATATAAATACGCGATCGTAGTATCAGTCCTTTTGCAATCCAATAGTTGTAAGCAGGTTTTTGCTTAAGGATTCCCGTTACTTCTGTGTCGGCTTCATCCAAGTTGTTTTGTTTAAAGAAAATATCAGCCAATGAAAACCGTGCTTCAGCACTTTTAGCCGTAGTTGTATTTTTAATTAACCAAACCAAAGCAGTTTTGGCTGCGTCGTAGTTTCCAGCGTAATAATTACCCATTCCTTTGGCATAATATGCTTCTTGTGAAAGCTCCGAATTTAAGGATGGTTTTGAAAGTACCTTATCTGCGTAAGAAGCGGATTTGTTCCAGCTTTCAGTTAGGAATGCGCTACGCATAATTCCAAGTTGCGCATTGAATTTTGTTTCAGGATTTGAGGTAATAGTTTCCAATCGCTCGTAATACGGGATTACTTCTGCATAATTTTGGTTGTTATACAAGTAATGTGAAACACGTGCCGCAGCAACTTCTGTAAACCCAGTATTTCCGCCTTCCAATGTTTCTTTGTAAATACGAATAGCTTCTTCAATGTTTTCCAATTGATAATTCGCATCAGCCATGAAGTTTTTCACATCATTTGAGTAACGCCCATTAGGAAACTTGTCGAGGTAATTTCCGAAAAGAACAATTGACTGTTGGAATGAATTCGCCTGGTACGCCTCCATAGCGGGAGCATAGTAAATATCTTCTTGTTCGTTTTCTGAAAAATTAGCACATGGATATTGAGCAACCAATGCGCCAACTTTATCTTGTTGTTGTGTTGCTTTATATATGTCAATTATACCACGGACGGATTTTTCACAAATATTTTGATCTTCAGAATACTTCGCTAAAATCGACTCGTATTCTTCTTTTGACTTGGAATAGTTTCCCTTTTTGAAATAAATATCTGCGATGTTAATTTTTGAATCTACAACTAATTGCGATGAAGGATAATCGAAAACGATTTTCTTGAAATTCTCTAGCGCTTTATCTAAACTTCCGTCGAACATATAGCTTTGTGCAATTTCATAAATTGCAGGCTGCAAATATTTTGATTCGCGATAATTTGAAATTAAAGTATTCAAGTTGCGAATTTTCTCGCTGTTTTTACCTGACATATAACCGAAGGTTTTGCCCATATAATACAACGCTTGATCTTCATGTCCACCACGCAGATTTACCACATCCTGATAAAATTTTACGGCTTGTTCATTTTCCTTCATTACATAATAGCTATCAGCAATTCGCATCAATGCGTCAGCATGTTTTTCCCTATTAATATTTGGTTCTTGAATGAATATTCGAAAAGCCTCTATCGATTTTGTCAATTCTTCTTTTTGAAGAAATGCATACCCAATATTATAATGTGATTCAGCCTTAAAACCGGATTTATTTCCAGGCATTGTGATGTACTTTTTATATCCATCTATTGCAGCATTGTAATTTGGAGTTCTATAGTGTGCATCCGCAATCCAATAAGTTGCTTGTGCCGAAATCGCCGCGTCAACAGGGTATTTGTCTACAAGCTTAAACGACTCGATTGCTCCAGAAAAGTTGGAGTTTTGGAAACGTTCTACACCTTGGTTAAAAGAAATCAATTGATACGCAGTTTTTAAACGGATATCTTTGTTCGGAATTTTATCTAAAGAGGCCAAAGCTTTTTCGTGATTATTGGCACTCATGTAAACATTTACCAGGTACTGATACACATCATCTTTACGCGGAGAATTTGGAAAGTTTCTCAGGTACATTTCAAAGGCCTCAACCGCTTCGTTGTAAGGGTTAATGTCTAACTTGTAAGAAAGAATAGCGTAATTGTACAAGGCATCTTCTTGAATAATAGGGTCAAATTCCATCATTGCTGCATCTTCAAAAGCCGAACGCGCTGAAACGTCATTTTTTAAATGCATCAAGGACTCACCAATATGATAATAGGCTACTTGTCCTAAACTGTCTTCTACTTTTTTTACTCTGTCGAACAATCGGATTGCATTTTCGTATTTTCCAGTTTTGAAATATGCGTAACCCAATTGATAATCTTCATCGCGAGTAGTCTGAGCTTCTTTATCATATTTCTCTAAAAACGGAACGGCTTCTTCGTATTTGTCAGTCCTGTAATATGCGTCACCTATTAAGTGATTCATGTCTTTTTCATTGACAATGCTTTCGTTTGTCTCGATGTTTTTGGCATATTCGGTTACCTCTTCATATTTACCTTGTAGGTAATAAATTTGAGCGATGTAATATGGAACTACTTTAGCGAATTGCGGGTCTTCAGTCAATTTAAGAAATCCTGCCAAAGCAACTTCATAATTTTTATTTTGGTAGGCGATGTGTGAAAAGTAATACATTGCCGGCCCCGCATACTGTGACGTTCCATCTTTTACTTCATGGAAAGCATTTCTTGCTTCTTCGGTATTTCCTTGTTTGAAGTTGGAATACCCTAACTTGAAATAATATTCATCTTTTTCATCTTGTTCGACATCGGTAGCTGAAAGTTGATTGAACCAGGCTAAAGCTTCCTCATAATCTTTCTTGTAATAGAAGTATTTACCCAAGCGAAAAAAGATTGTTTTTTTGTAAATGCTCTCGGGATACTCGCGATTAAAGGCCATTAACAAAGGAACTGCATCGTTGTTATATAATTCTAACGCCGACATCGCCTCATAGTACGAGGCTTTCACGAACATTGGATCGTTCGGTTGATTGAATTCATCTAAAAATAGTCGAAACTCCCTTCGGGCAGCGCCGTATTGCTCTTTCAAATACAAGTCTTCAGCACGATAAAAATTCTCATATTCGCTATTGTACTTTTCAGTAGACTGAGAAAAGGCTACCGTACTGTACATTAATCCAAGAATAAAGAGAATTCTGTTCATATCAACTGCTATTTTAACAAGCAAAATTAACCTACTTGCAGGGGGAATTGGAGAGGGTGTTCAAAAGTTTTAAACGCAATTATGTTAAGATTATTTGATGGTTTAGGTTAAAAGATTGAGCTTCTATTTACACCTTTACATAAAATGAGACAACTGTGAGCAACGTAATTGATATTAAGTCGGGAGAAATAAAGCAGAGTTCTGTTACAGTACTTAGGGACATCAATATTGATATTTCTTCAAATGATATTGTTTACCTAATTGGAAAAACAGGAAGCGGTAAAAGCAGTTTACTTAAAACGCTTTATGGTGAATTAAAGATGCATGCGGGCACCGGCGGAGTTGCGGGGTTTGATCTGAACAAGCTACGCAAAAAGGATATTCCAAATTTACGCCGAAGCATTGGTATCGTGTTTCAAGACTTTCAATTATTAACAGATCGTTCTGTGCTTAAAAACCTTTTGTTCGTTATGGGAGCTTCAGGTTGGAAGGACAAAGGATTAATGGAAAAACGCGCCAAAGAAGTGCTGCAGTTGGTAGGAATTGAAAACAAAATCAATTCGATGCCGTATGCACTTTCTGGTGGAGAGCAACAACGAGTTTCTATTGCACGCGCTTTACTAAACAAGCCAAAGTTGATTCTTGCGGATGAGCCAACGGGAAATTTGGATCCAGAAACATCAGAAGAAATTATGCGTTTGTTGATAGCAGTTGCACATGAAGAAAAAACGGCTGTTTTAATGGCAACACACGACATGACCTTGGTGGAGAAATTTCCAGGGAGAGTTCTCCGTGTGGCAGAAGGTACAGTAAAAGAAGTCAATTCTATGATTAACTTTGACCCTTTTAAGTCGAATTAAGTCAATCGAACAGCATTGAGTTCGATTAAAATATAAACCTTACTTTTGTTGTGTGATTATTATCTCAAAATCCTAACCAACACGATGAAAAACGCAGTTCTATTAGCTTTACTTTTTTTTATTAGTGCAAGTTGTGACAAGGAAAAAATCTGTCGCAATATGTCTACAGGTAATTATAAAGGTGTTTTTACGACAAAAAATCACAATTCTTTAGATGATCCAGAAATGGTCGTTTCTATCGTTGATGAATCGAGTGTTGTTATCAACGGCTTTACATTTGAAAGAAATGGTTGCGAAGTCTCAGGAGTTTTTACTGAATTGGTTATGTTCCCAAATCAGGGTGCCGTTTTTATTACAGGAGAAATCAAAAAGAAGAAAAACAATTACAGTCTTTCAGGAACGTTTAATTTGACGGATACGCCGGAAGACGAGCCAATGTATGGAACCTTTTCTATTGATGCAATTTAATTACCTGGTTCGACGAATTTAACCTCGAACAACTTCACCCAGTTTTTACCTGTCATGTATGTTTTTCCAGTAGCAGGATTGTGCGCAATTCCGTTAAGGACTTCTCCAGATCCACGGCCGACTTTAAACAATTCTGCACCACTAATTTCTTCTAGTACTTTTCCTGTTTTTGGATCGAACACTGCAACTCCAGCGGTGGTCCAAACATTGGCGTAAATTTTTCCGTCAATATACTCTAATTCGTTCAGGTAGTTGATAGGACCTTGATTGTTATATACTTCAATTGTTCGTTCTATTGCAAATGTTTCAGGGTTTCTAAAAACGATACGTTCAGTTCCATCGGACATAATTAATGAAGTTCCATCATGTGTTAATCCCCAACCTTCACCTTTGTAATTAAACTCAGAAAGTAATTGTAAAGAATTAACGTCATACACATAACACTTTTGATTTTTCCACGTAAGTTGATAGATTTTATCATTCATTACCGTAATTCCTTCTCCGAAAAATCCCGCTTGAAGACCGATAGAGTTTACAATTTTTCCTGTTGTCAACTCTACATTCGCAACAATTGTATTTCCTTGATCTCCAGGATCTCCAGTGCCTTCGTATAATTTCCCGTTATAAAAAGCTAACCCTTGCGTAAAGCTTGTCGGATTGTGAGGATATTCTCCAACAATTTGAGCGGTTTTTTTCAAAGGAACAATGTCAGATAAAACACGTACCATTCTGTTATCAACAAATGAACTTCCATCGCTTAAAGTTGAAAGTAAATTCAACGTACGTGTTCCAACGCCAAATAGGCCGGCGTCTAAAGTAAAGTCAATTTTACCTTTAGGATTAATCCACGTTTTTAAAACAGAATCATTGTAAAATAACTCTAGCTTAGAAATGTCTGTGCGATTAATAACGATTACCATTGGAGCTTTTTCATCACCAACAGTGGCTAAATTATCCTCGAACTTAAAAAAAGCGGGAAGTTCTTCTTCAGTTGGGTCAATTTCTTTGGACCCGTTCAAAAGTGGTTTTAGTAAAAACACTCCCCCTACAAGAAGCAATAACCCTATGATAATGTACTTTTTCATACTTTAGATAAAATAGATTCTATTCGTCTTGCGTCAATTCCCGAGTGAGATGCTTCGTACACAATTTCTTTTCCTTTAATAACTATTGCTTGAGGAGATTGGTGTTCAACTCCTGTTAATTCTGCTGTCAAATTTGAAACATCTCGGTGCTTTAGCAAATCGATAAAGTAAATGTCGCATATGTCTTTACCACTCGTCCAGTTTCGTTCGAACGCGTTTAACGCCATGCTCGATATACTGCAACGTGTGCTATGCTTAAACAACAACACGGGTTTTACATCAATATTATGCAGAAGGTCATTTAATTGATTCGTAGAAGTGATTTCTACCCACGGCAATGCCTCTGGTTTTGGTGACTTAGAAAATAGACCCATAATTACATTCCAGATGAAAATTGTTTTAAAAACCGTACGTCATTTTCTGAATATAAACGCAAGTCATTTACACGGTATTTTAATTGAGCAATTCGTTCAACACCCATTCCAAATGCGAATCCAGAAAATGCTTTGCTATCAATATTACTAGCCTCCAATACGTTTGGGTCTACCATTCCGCATCCCAAAATCTCCAACCAACCAGTGTACTTACAGACATTGCATCCTTTAGAGTTACAAATAGTACAGGAAACATCGACTTCAGCGCTTGGTTCAGTAAAGGGAAAGTAAGAAGGGCGCAAACGAATTTGGGCCTTTTCACCGAACATTTCTTGCGCGAAATATAAAAGTGTTTGTTTCAGATCAGCGAATGATACATCTTTATCAATGTACAAACCCTCAACCTGATGGAAGAAACAATGAGCTCGAGCCGAAATGGCTTCATTTCGGTAAACTCTTCCTGGAGAAATAGTGCGAATTGGTGGTTTTTCATTTTCCATCACACGCACTTGAACCGATGAGGTGTGCGTTCGTAAAGCCATTTCTGTTTCCCCTTTTTCAATGAAAAAAGTGTCCTGCATATCGCGCGCTGGATGTTCAGGTGGAAAGTTTAAAGCAGAGAAGTTATGCCAATCGTCTTCAATTTCAGGTCCTTCGGACACAGTAAAACCAATTCGATTAAAAATTTCTATTATTTCGCTCCTTACTAAGGAAAGAGGGTGACGAGAACCAATTTCAATTTGATCAGCCGGTCTCGATAGGTCAATTTTAGTATCATCCGAAGCTGAGTTTTCTAATCGAATTTTAGAACTATCAAACTTTTCCTGAGCCGAAGTGCGTAAAGCATTCATTAATTGACCGATTTCCTTTTTCTCCTCGTTTGGAACGCTTTTCAGTTCGGCAAATAAATCTTTGATACAGTTTTTTGATCCTAAAAAATGAATTCTAAATTTTTCAAGGCTTTCAACATTATTAATGTCAAACACTGAAATTTCATTTTCTATCCCTTTAATTTTTTCTTTCATTTTTCTAAAATTAACTGCTTTGATGCTTGAGCGGAGCCAACTTTTCTAATAATTTAACCGTCTTTATAAAAAACACAAAGTAACCTTTTTGTGTTTTAAATTGTTACAGTTTGAAACTAAATACGCTTTGCGAGCGTACGAAGTTAAGAATTAAGGGACAAAGATGTTATAGATAATATAAAAAATAGCTTATCTTTGACCTTCACGATTTACTTATAATGTATGAATACTACAACAAAAACTTTCGCACTTCTAGCATTAACAGTGCTTTCTTTAGGTTTTTTACAGTCGTGTAAAAATAAAGAACCATCTATTATTAAAATTTATGTTAGAACGAATAGCAATGCTGTTGCGCCAGGTGTTAAAGTAATAGTGATTGGAGATCAAGGCTCAGACCCTAAAACAAATGAGTTTGTGGATACGTTAATAACAAATGACTCGGGATTTGCCGAGTTTAATATGCAAGAACATTTTGACGAGGGAGGTAAAGATTATGAAGTGGGTTATTACAGAGTAATTGCTAAAACTCCAACTTTGTACGGAGAAGGAAATGTTAGAGCACGTGTTCATACAACAGCCGTTGAAACGGTATTTATTCAATAATAAAATAGAAATTATGCGATTAAATAAATTAGTGATTTTCGGACTTTTACTAGCGGTAGGTACTTTTGCATTCGTTGGATGTCGTAAGAAAAAAGATACTGTTGCAGAAATTACAGTTCGCAATAGTGCTGGAAGCGGTGTTCCTGGAGCTCGTGTTGTATTGTATCCTGTTGGGTCGCAACAAGGGTCGGTAATAAATGTTGATATTTATGACACGGCATACACAAATCAAGAAGGTGTTGCACGTTTTACGTTCAATGAAGAGTATCAATTAGGTCAAGCCGGTGTTGTTGTATTAAATATTAGAGCGACAAGCGGAAGTGATGTAGGTCAAGGAATTATAAAAATTGAAGAAGAGGTTGAAACGAAGGAAACTGTTTACCTTTAACGTTTACATATTTAAGAAAAAGTCCCGACAATTGTCGGGACTTTTTTGTTTTGTGTATAAGAGGAAATTACGAGTAATGAATATCGGAATCGTCTACTAAGGAATCACCACGCATACGCAGAAACAATTGAATTAGTGCCACGACATCCTTCTCGCAGTACACTTTTATTCTTTCTAGGTCTTTATCTTCGTAATAAACGCGGGCTACATCTGCTCCTGAAATATCATCCTTTGGCGTAGGAATATTAAATACATGACACAGTAAGGCCAATGAAGTGTAAGCTTTAAAGTCACCAAATTTCCATAGTTCCATAGTGTCCAAATGAGCAATTTCCCAAGGTTTTTTCCCAGAAATATTTAGTGTCTCAGGCAGTTCTATTCCATTAATTAGCATTCTGCGACAGATATAAGGAAAATCAAACTCTTTTGCATTATGCCCACATAAAATGTGATAAGGTGAATTGTAATTCTCATCCAGCAAGTTTTTGAATTGCTTTAGTAAGGTTTCCTCATCATCATGATAAAATGATTTCATTCGAAGTTGTTTACCTTGACTAGTTTCATGAACGAAACCTACTGAAATACACACAATTTTACCAAACTCCGCGTAGATTCCCCCCCGTTCATTATAAAGAGACTCAAATGATTTTTCATCATTTTGCATAAATCGGGTTTTCAATTCAAACAATTCTTTTGGCTTTTTATCCAAATCTTGAAACTGATAAACTTGCGGTACGGTCTCAATATCCAGAAACAACACCTTATCCAATTGTACTTTCTTCAACATTTTTTACTTTCTTTTTGTGGTTCGTTTATATTAAGTTAGTGAAAAATAGCAGATAAAATATAAAAACATCATTTTTGTATAAATCAAAACAATGGCAGAGCATTTAGACTTAAACGCAGGAAACAAAGAAGAGCTTTATTTAAGTTTAGTTCCTCAAATAAAGGCATTAATTGGAAATGAAACTGATTCAGTTGCTAATCTTGCAAACGTTGCAGCCGCTTTAAAAGAAGCTTTTCATTTTTTTTGGGTGGGATTTTACTTGGTGAAAGAGGATGAGTTAGTTTTAGGCCCGTTTCAAGGACCGATAGCTTGTACTCGCATCCAAAAAGGACGAGGTGTTTGTGGAACATCATGGGAAACTGAAAAAGTTATCATTGTGGATGATGTTGAAGCGTTTCCAGGACATATCGCATGTAGTTCATTGTCGAAAAGTGAAATAGTTGTTCCTATTTTAAAAAACAACTCAGTTATAGGTGTTTTAGACGTCGATAGTGACGAATTAGCTACCTTTGATGAAATTGATGAAAAATATTTAACACGATTATGTCTGTGGCTCGGTTCTATCTTATAGTTTTGATAACTCTTGTTGTGTCTTCTTGCGCGCAAGTTGGAACAATTTCGGGTGGCGATGAAGATGTAGTAGCTCCGCAGCCAAGGACTTCTAGGGTTAATCCACCGAATGAATCGACAAATTTTAACTCAAAACGAGTGGAAATTCCATTTGATGAATTCATCACCTTGAGCAATCCTTCGGAAAATATTCGAATTGTCCCACCGCATGCAGTATTGAAGGCCGAAATGAAAAAAAAGTCATTGGTAATTTCATGGGAAGAGGAGTTGAGCCCGAATACTACTTATGCGATATACATCAACAATGCCGTTAAAGATATCACAGAAGGGAACGATACAATAATGCAGTATGTTTTTAGTACAGGAAACGAACTTGACAGTATTAAGTATGCTGTAAAGGTTATTGATGCTTGGACAAATTTACCTGTAGAAAAGTGCATCGTAGGTTTGTTTGATCCCGTAACGAATGAAATAAAAAACTTTACAGAAACGACGAAAAATGGAGAGGCTTTGTTAAACTATATAAAGGCCGATAACTATCAATTGTTCGCTTTTTCTGATGTAAATAAAGATCTTGTTATTCAAGATCATGAACGTGTTGGTTTTCAAATTGACAGAAGTGTGGATATAAACTATTCAACAATTGATACTGTTCCAATTCGTGTATTTACACCAGCGCCGAAGCCAAAAATTAGAACTAAAAAGTATGTTGCACCAAATTCAATAGTAATAGGTTCAACGGTACCAATAGTTAATGAAATGATTTATCTGAATGGCGTAAAATTGAATACGAATCGTTATGTTAAAATTAAAGAAGATAGTTTGAAGCTATTTTTACCAGAATCCGATGTTTTAGTCAATGAAGTAATCATAACATCCGACGAGTTAATTGATACTGCTTCAGTGCGATCCAGTGTTTCAAAAACGCCAACTGCGATAATTGTGACTTCTTTGAAGTCGAATAATAATTTTGCTCCAAGTGAAAAAGTTGCATTTGAAACGAATAGTTTTATTACTGGTGTTGATACCTCGCTTATCCGCGTGTTTTTGAAGAAAGACTCAATTTACATTCACGATTACGCGTATACCTTTAACCATAATGTGCTGACAATTGATTTGGACAAATCGCTTTATAAAGAACTTGAATTTCAATTTTTAAAAGGTGCAATTAGATGCGAAGGAGGAGACAGTGAAGATCGAAAGGTGAATTGCATTTTAAATGAAGAAAGGAATTATGGCTCTTTGGACCTCAACTTGAGTTATTATTCTTCGCCTGTTTTACTACAAGTATATCATAACAACAAACCTATTAAGTTGTTGAGCATTAAAGATTCATTGGGAAATGTTTCGATTGAAGAATTAGAACCAGGAGAATACACATTCAAAATAATTTTGGACGACAATATGAATGGAAAATGGGATACTGGAAATAAAGAAACATTTCTTCAACCAGAAAAAGTCGATCTTTATACCACTCCAACAAAAGTGCGTGCCAATTGGGTTGTAGAAGCTACTTTAATTCCATCCAACTAAAAAATGGAAAGTCCGTTATCAAAAGTCTTTAACGGTTGGAAAATTTTCCTTGCAATAGCAATCGGACTGCTTATTTCTTCTTGGATGTTATACAATAGTCTGTCAGTTTCTCACTTTATAGCTGATCAAAAGAATGGTACGCACGAATGGGTCGATGGAAATCAAAACAATCGCGTGGACATGTCAGAAGAGATAGATTTTAAGGTATCTAAGCATGGAACATATCGGCAACTTACGTTTACTGAAAGCATGAATCAAATTGAATGGGATTCGTCAACGACCATTTGGTTATTTATTGCATTACTTTTTATGGTGAGCCGTGATTTTTTTTATGTCGTGAGAATTCGCTTGTTAACCAAAAATCAGTTGGGATGGAAGGCGGCCATTTATGTAATTCTATTATGGGAGTTTGCATCCGCATTAACTCCCGGTGTGGTTGGAGGAGCGGCGGTTGCTATGTTCATTTTAAACCGTGAAACAATTCCACTCGGTCGAGCAACAGCAATTGTGATAATCACGGCGTTTATGGACAATCTGTTTTTTGTTTTGATGATTCCACTGGTCTTTTTATTCGTACACAATAGCGATCTTTTTCCGGTGGAAGAAGGAAGTACACTTATTTTATCCTGGTGGTTTTGGGGTGGTTTTGGAATCATTTTTAGTGTGTGTTTAATGCTTTACCTAACGTTATTTTGGTACCCTTCTTTTGCGACTAGGTTCTTGCTTTTTGTCTTTCGTTTTCCACTTATAAAGCGATGGAAGTTTATTGCAGCCGAATGGGGAAAAGACATTGAAAAAGCAGCAATAACATTTAAGAAAGAAAAAAATTCATTTTGGCTGGCTGTTTTTGTGAGTACATTTATGAGCTGGATATCACGTTATTTGGTGATTAACGCAATTTTAAATGCATTTTTGCATCTTGGTTTCTACGACAACATTTTAGTCTTGGGGAAACAGCTTATTTTATGGTTGTTCATGCTTGTCAGTCCCACTCCAGGAGGAAGTGGTGTGGCAGAGTATGCGTTTGGCGAGATTCTTTCTTCCTTTAGTTCTTCGGCCATTTTGTTGGTAATTATGGCAATTATTTGGCGACTGATTTCCTACTTTCCATACTTGTTTATCGGTGCAATATTATTGCCGTCATGGATTAAACGGACGAGGAGTTAAGTTTCGCTGTATCGAAGTTTATATAAGGTCGAAAGGGCAATAATTCCAATTACATAAACGGGTTCAGGCAGTCGCATAAACCAGCTTAGTCCCACGCACAATCCTGCAAAGGCAATTATTAAAATCAGAGGAATGACGTGCTTTTTCCATAGAATAACGAATTGCGTATTCCTAAATTTTCCGGACATCAAAAAAGTCATTTTATACTGCTGATAACTTACAAAAAAGACAAGTGGTAGAAGAATATACCCTTGTTTGATGCCCATTTCTTCATAATTCCAAAAAGCGATTGCTTCAACTTTGAAGTCTATTCCAGGAGAAATGAAGTAAACCGCAAAATGAATAGTAATAATCGATAAAAGGAGAAAAGAAAAACTTGTGACACCCCATTTTAACCATTCTTTTTTTAATCCAGCGGCACCTTGAAAACCAATTGTTTTTTTTGATTTTAAATGAAGAATGATTTCGGCAGAAAGTAAATCTAAAAAATAGAACAATAGAATAAAATATAAACTCCAATTCCAAACGATAAGTCCCAACAAAGGGATTAATCCATCAGCAATAAGTTGAAGGTATTTTGGATTAAGCTTCATCAACGAATTTCTTCAGCTGCTTGACGTGATATTTCAAATTCTGGATCATATTTCAATGCGTTGGAAAAAGACTTTAAAGCACGTTCTTTATCGCCTTTTTGAGCATGACATAGACCAATGTTGTGCCAGGCTTCAACGTACCTAGGTTCCGTTTTCAATGCGCTTTTGTAAAAGTACATCGCACTATCAATGTCTTGCTTTTTATCTACGAATTGCTTGATATACCCTTGGTGAAATAACCCTCGTGACACATAAAAATCAACGGTGTCATGTGCCATTTCACGATAGAGTTCTTTGGCAGACTCAAGATTACCAAATACTTGTTTAGAATATGCGAGTTGGTATTTAACCTCTAGAATGTCAGGTCGTAGTTGCAGAGCTGTAGCAAAATACTCAATGCACAAAGGACTTTCCTCAGCTTGATATATTGCACCTAGAAGAAAGTATGCCTCGAAGAATTTAGGATCTTGTTGAATGGCTGTTTCATAGGATGATTTGGCCAGTTCCATATTTCCAATCTGACGATATGTTGTACCTTTTAGCACATATGCATCTCGGTATTTTGAGTCGATTCTTAATGCTGTATTGATGTACTTAAATGTATTTTCAAAGTCTTGTTGAAAATTATATGTAGCGGCTAAACCTACCAAGCCACGTAGGTTCTTAGGATCCTTTTTAATAACCCATTTGTAATGATTTTGGGCAATTTGAACGTCTTCCACTGATCGTGTTTCACGGTTATTTAAAACTTCAGCGTATAGCAGGCGAGCATCAAAGTTCATAGAATCAATTCTGAAAGCCTTCGCGGCATCATTCAAAGCAAGGTCATATTCGTATTCTTTAAAGAGTTTGTTCCCTCTTTTAACCAAAAGATTAATATCGTTTGGTGAGGCCAACAGCAGACTGTCTAAATTTTCAGAAGAGTTATTTACTACGTCAGTTTCTTCTGAACTCTCACAAGAAATGAGAATGAACGAGCAAAAACCCAACAAACAAAAAATGATTCTATTCATACTACAAATTTATTCGAATTTTTGGATTCTTTTGCTCCGCACGCTAATTGATTGACACGGTTCATGAGATTATTTAACATTTCTATAGTACAGCTTAAGGAAATAAATTCAATATATTGTTTAATTTTGTTGAATGTCCAACTGGAAAAAATACGTGCTCTTAATTATTGCTGTATTTGCAATGGACCTTGTATTTTCACAAGGTTGTTCTCAATGTAAACTTTTAGCTGAACAAGGCAGCGAATTGGATGAAGCGTCTTTTGGCACGAATATCAATTATGGAATTCTGTATTTAATGACAATTCCATATATTCTTCTTTTGATTCTTTTTAGAAAACGAATCGTTCGCTTATTTCGCGCGTTGTTAAAACGTTAGTTAAAACTTCTTTCCACCACTTCTTCTATTCGTAAATAGTGCTGTATTTCTATTGGTATAAGAAACAGAAAACTCTAACGAACCACCTCTGTATGCTTTTCTTAACTTGGAAATAGTTACATCATATGAAATACCAAACTGAATGCCTTTCCAGTCAATCATTACTGTAGGAATCACAGCATCATTCACGCGTGTATAACATCCAATTCCGAAAAATGCATCTTGTCTAAATCCAGTTAATTTGGTATTGGTTTCCATTCGGTACTTTAACAATAAACCGAGAATTGTTTCGAAATGTCCTCCTTGTACAAACTGTACAGCGTTGACTTCAAGTGCCATTTTACTTTTACCAAGATCTGATTCAACTCCAAGGTGTCCAACATATTTTCTGTGTAACCTATCACCAGAACCATTTACGTATTTCATTTTAGGGTTGTTTAAATGGTAACCCGCCGCGCCAATTTTTAATTTAAAGTTGGTGTTTCGCTTAAACGTACTTTTACCGCCATTATACACGTAATTTATCCCAGCAGAAGCATCTAAATAGGTGAATGATGACAAGGTGTTACTTTCTCCACTTAATATTAGCGGATTAAATTGAGAACCATCCCATTGCGATAAAAAGGAAACGCTTTGCAAACTTGCTTTTCTGTGACCAACACCGCCTTGTATTCCAACTGATAAAACATGTCCGGTTCTATCAAATGGCACAATTCCACTCAGAGATATAGCTCCAGTTTGATTTCCAAATTTAGAATCTCCACCAATGTCATTGTAAAAAAACAAGCCAAGACCAAGGTGTGGCTTATCATTCAACTCAGTTTTTAGAAAGTTAACATCAGCGGCGATTGCTGTAGTCATAAACTGGGTATTCGCGCCGAGCCATTGATTTCTATGGTTAATAATAACTCGTTCCCAGCCATCATAAACGCCCGTTGCTCCAGGGTTAATTAACAATGGTGTTTGAGATGATTGAGCAAAATGTATATCTTGGGAGAATCCGCTTGCACTCAATAAACTGAGAGATAAAAGGCAAAAATACTTTTTCATTTTACTTCAATAATGTGATGTTTCCAGACCGTAATTCTGAACTTCCATCGATATAGATTACTTCCATCATGTAAGGATAAATTCCCGCATTGCAGTCTTCACCATGGTAACTTCCATCCCATTCAAATCCTTTGGTATCACTAGTAAACATTTTGTTACCCCAACGATCGTAAATAAAGAATTTAAAGCTTCGAACGTCTTTACCAACTATGATAGAATAAGTTTCGTTGTTTCCGTCTCCATTTGGTGAAAAACCAGTAGGAATGTGAACTCCTGTAAGACAATCTTGTCCATTCGCGTTTGGATCACAAGAATCCAAAGGATTGGATCCATTTGTTACTTCATCCCCATCTGAAATTCCATCTCCATCTGTATCAGGATTGTTCGGATTTGTACCTATTATTCCTTCATATACATCAGTTAATCCATCACCATCTGTGTCAATTTGACAAATTGCTGCTGAATCATCTGGATCACATGGATTGAGCGGGTCAGAACCATTTGTAACTTCATCGCCATCGTTAATTCCATCGTTATCAGTATCCGGATTGTTTGGATCAGTTCCATAAACATTTGTCTCGTCTATGTTTGTTATGCCGTCCCCGTCATTGTCGCAATTAGCGTCACTCGGATCGCAAGGATCTAATGGGTCCGAACCATTTGCTATTTCATCACCATCATCAACTCCATCACCATCTGTGTCAGGATTTTGAGGGTCTGTTCCATAAATATTTGTTTCGTCATCATTTGAAATTCCATCACCATCCAAATCAGGATTGTCAGGGATAAAAAATGCCACTACATCTTCAGGAACAAGAATCATTATACCATTCGTATCTTCAGTATCAGGTCCAGTCATTGGCCCAACTGTATACTCCCAATGGTCAAAAACAAAACCAGGATTCGGTTTAGCCAAGGTTAATGTTTCAATTCCACCGTAATACTGTGTTGTCCAAGGATAACTTGGCGCCCATACAGAGTTCACCTTAATTTCTCCAGAATTTACTGGGCTTACATCAAACGAAACATCGAAAGGACCTGTTAAATTATAGCAGTCAATTAAACCTTGTTCAAGCGCTAGACAACGGGCATTTATAAAGTTTCTGAGAGTTTGCACGTTGTTTTGCCAACCTGCTACAGAACCTCCCCATCTATTTACATGTGCCGTCATTTCAGGTGCAATTTCATTCACCATGCTATCCAACAGAGTTATCATATAATCACATGAAAAGTGTGTGTTTACGAGGTCAATGTAACGCGTAACATAATATTGCTCTACGATTGGATTTTCATTAATTAATTTTTCTAAGATATCGGTATGACCTTGTCCACCTGGATCCGGTAAGTTTTCGGCATTACAAGGATCTGCATTTGCCGTGGCATCTGGTATACCCGTATAATTCACATAATGTCCGAATGTTGCATCCATATCCCAAAGTGTATATCTCCATTTGGTTTTTTGACCTGCTGGATCCATTCCTCTCCACCATGCGGTATTCCAATTCAACCAATCTTGATTAACAACATATGAGTTAAACATAAAGTAATCGCATAAAGAAGCCCACTTCAATTGGGATGTTACATAGTCGAAATTAGGCCCTGGAGCCATGTTGTTCGCCATTATGAAATTAACCAATGCATCCCAATCAGGCTGGGCGTTTGGCGCACCATATTCTTGCCATGTTCCTCCCCACGTTTTTAGGTACTGTAAGTTATACTTGTCTTGTTGAAAGTAAAAATCTGTAAAATCATGATCATCAGCTTTCTCCCGAATCTCATATACTCCCCAGTATTGACCATTCAAATACACTACACAAGGACGATATGTTCTTTCATCCAATAGCATGTCTGCACGAACGGATAAAGTATGAATGAAACCATCTCTAATGTGCGCACCACCATTTTCGAAAGGATAGTTATCACTAGCACCTGGTTTCAGAATTACACGTTGAAACTCATCTCTGGTTTTATCTGGAAAAATTTGGTGCTGTAAATCTGAATTATATCCGAATTGATCTCGCATAATAAAGTCAAACCCTCTTTGTGGGTATGCCCAGGAATCATTGCCATGTTTGTTGAAATGTCCTTCACCTTCATCCATAAAGGTTCCGTCTTGTTCGAATAATTCGAAAGCTCCTTGGGGTTCTATTTGTGATCCGCCTAAAAGCGTTGCAACTTGTTGTCCACTGACAGAAACGACTGGAATAGAATGGTTCACACCGATAAAATACGTGTTTGTTTCGTTAAAACTAGGGAGATTTGTTCCAAATGCTTTTGCTCTAACAACGGTTGTCGCATTTATTGCGATAGGGCCAGAATAGACAGTTGAAGCGGCGGTAGGATCAGAACCATTTGTAGTATAACGAATTGTCGCTGTTGGGTTTGAGCATGTTATGGTTACAGATTGAGGTCCAGGGTAAAATCCTGGGGCTAAACTCATAACAGGTTTGGGTTCATAGAAATTTTGAGCACCAACGTTGTTCGCCCCTGGTGTTGGTGTCGTAAACAATTTCCAGTCAATAGCGCCATTTGTAGAACGACCGACAGAATGATCTGCTTTTGTCATATGAACAATTTTAATCGAGTCCATCACGTTTCCTAATGGATTGGTTAAAATTATCCATTCGCCTCGCGTTTGTTTTAAATTGAAGTTTGGATGCAATTGAGTTCCGTTCACTAAATCTCGTTTTGAAGCAATAACCACTTTAAATCCATTGGCAGGAATTGAGCCACTAGGAATTTGCCATTTCGTCAGATTTGAAGCTTTGTCCGACAAATAGTAACCCGTTAGATCTATCGCGGCCCCGGTTGCATTGTAAAGTTCGATCCAGTCTTCTCTTTGACCGAAGTTATCAGTCATTCCCGTCATGTTAGAACACGAATATTCGTTAATTACAATTTGGGAGTTTACGGACAATGTCGTTGCTAAAAACAACAAAAAAAGACCGCTATTTATTTTAGAAATAAGTTTCATAGTATTATCAATAGTTAAAGTATTAACAATGTGTTACACCAATATTAAGAAATTTAAACCAATATTGTATATTCGTAACGAAATTACAATGTAAATGGTTGCATTGCTATAGTTGAAAAAACGAACTTAATTGTATTGGTTTATGAAATGTGTTTCTCTTGTTATCGCCTCTTTTGTATTGTTGGCATTATCATCTTGCAAAAAAATTGAGGGCCCGGGTGGCTCGTCTACTATTCAAGGTGCAGTTTATATTATTGATAAAAATGCGGCTGGTGCTGTTATAACAGAATACTTTGCACCTGAAGAAGATGTTTATATCGTTTATGGCGATGGAGACGTGTCTTTTGATGATGATGTGAAAACATCACATGATGGAAGTTTTAAGTTTACAGGCTTAGAGGAAGGAAACTATACGGTTTTTGTTTATGAGGATTGTAACTCTTGTCCAAGTGGTAAACAGGTGCTTTTATATCCAGTTGAAATAACTGAAAAAAAATCAACTGTTGATTTAGGAACGATAACAGTCATTAAATGAGAGGCTTAATCATTTTTATAATGATCCTTGGATTTCAAACAGCTGTTTTGAGTCAAAATAATTTTGCCGTTTGGTCCGAATTAGGTGTAAAAGGCGAATTTACCAAGAAGATAAAGTGGTCTGCTGATTTGAATGGTCGTTTTGCCAAAGGTAAAATTGAAACGTTTTTTCCTTCAATTGGATTAGAGTATAAACTAGTAAAGTGGTTTCGTCCATCGATTGATTACCGTTTAATTATAGATCAGAACAAATACGGGAATTATAAACTTTCAAATAGAATAAATATCAACGGCGAATTTAAAAAAGATGTAAACCGTTTTACGTTTGAAGCAAGGTTGCGCTATCAATATTCATTCAACAATGTCCGTGCTGCTGATTATGATTCAGAGTTTGACCAAGCGATACGTTTTAAGCCAGAAGTTGAATACGATATAAAAGGAAGCATTTTTAATCCAGTGATAGGAGCAGAGTTATTTTATAACCCAGCGTATAACCCTAGAGGATTTCAGTTTTCAAAGGTTCGATTCACGATTGGGACAAAGCTTGAGTTAGATGGTCCACATGGAGTTAGCGTTAAGTATCAACTAGACAAAAAAACGGATTCGTACTCCATCGGTGCAAGACATGTTTTGTCTATTTCGTATTCGTATAAGATCAATTAATTACGGTTTCTACGATAAAGCTGATATCTAGTACTTCGTTCACTTCCGAGTTTGTTATTCCTTGCTCCACTGTAAATGTGTAATTTCCTTTTAGAGGAAGCTTTCTTTTATTGAAATAAAGAGGAGTTTCGACTATCGTCCCAGATTTATTGCCAACCCATGAGCCGTCAGGATTTGCTAGAACTATTTCAAAAGGTTCTCTTGCGGAAGTGCCGTCCGGAGCTTCAGTTTTTAGAAAGATCCAAAGGTTACTGTATTTGTAATCTGTTGTCGTTCTTAAAGAAAGAGTAAAGTTATATTCTTGACCAATGTCTTTTATATCCACTTTGAAACTCGGCTTTAAATTACGCGTCCATTCTTTATTTTTAAATGAAACAGACTTTTCATAAAACGGAGCCTTCCCGCAGGAAAAACAAATTGCAATTAATCCAATAATTAACCAGCTATTTCGAATCATTTGATGGTGGATTATTCTTGTTACTATTCGGTTTAGGTTTTCTTTTATTATTTCTTCGTTTTTTAGGTGGAGAATTTTCTCCAGCTTTGTTCGTAGGGTTGGTGTTTTTTTGAGGATTCGGCGATTTATTGTCTGAATTACCTACTTTCGCTTTTTGTTTCGACTTGTTTTTATTAGGTCGCTTTTTCGGTTTTTTGAAAATGTGTTCAAAACGGTCTAAACTGTCTTGGCCATCCACATTAGCGTATTCAGGAACAACAACCTTCTCTTTCACCACATATTCCATCAAGTCGGATGGTTTTTTACCATCTTTATTTAACTTAATAATTTCTCGAACACGATCAGGACCCAAAGGCACAAGTGTGGACCCTTGAGATTTATCTCCGTCATATGCGTACCACATTTGTTGTTTAAAAACGTCTGTTTTAATATAAACAGCTGTCCCTTTTTCCGTACGTAATTTCAAATCTCCCTTTGGAAATGCTTTTAGAGCATCTAAATATGAATCAAGTTCGTAGTTTAAACAACATTTTAGCTTTCCACATTGACCAGCTAATTTTTGCGGATTTAGTGAAAGTTGTTGATAACGCGCAGCTGAAGTTGAAACAGATCTAAAGTCGGTTAACCAGGTAGAACAACATAATTCTCTTCCGCATGACCCAATTCCGCCTAAACGAGACGCCTCTTGTCTAGAACCGATTTGTTTCATTTCAACGCGAATTTTAAATTCATCGGCCATGTCACGAATCAATTGCCTAAAATCAACACGGCCCTCAGCAGTGTAATAAAAAGTAGCTTTTGTTAAATCACCTTGATACTCAACATCAGAAATCTTCATTTGAAGATTTAAGTTCACAGCAAGAGTACGGGACTTATACATTACTTCTTTTTCAAGAGAACGCGCTTTAATCCACTTGTCAATATCTTCTTGTTCGGCAATTTTTCGTATTTTTTTTGCGTCTGTATGCTTTAGATTTGGAGCTTTTTTAGACACTTGGATTCGCGCCAGTTCGCCTATAACAGAAACAACTCCAACATCATAGCCAGGAGCACCTTCAACAACTACTACATCACCTGTTTGGAGCTTAAGTTCTTTTGAGTTTCTATAAAATTCCTTTCGACTGTTTTTAAATCGAATTTCGACAATATCAAATTGTTTTTGACCGCTTGGTAATGCTACATTCGCCAACCAATCATACACCTCTAGTTTGTTACATCCTCCAGAACTACAGTTTCCATTATTCTTGCATCCACTTGGTATTCCACCTGATCCACAACTGCTACATCCCATAGTTAATTCTTTACTTTAATCATAAAAGTACATATAAAATTACAGGTAATTTATAATAAGAAATGATAGAATTAACCTCGATATCTTAACAACTCACTTTTAGGCGGCATGAATAAACCTCATTACCTGAAAACAAAGGTTAGTAAACAAAATTCTACTATTGGCATTACGTTCCAAATAATAGTGCGCGTCATTAAATGATTTGAAAAAGTCTTGAATATTATTTCCAGTAATGAATTTCGAAAAATTCCCCAAGAAACCATCTTCATCTTTTGAAACACGAGTCAAGTGGTCTTCAGTATAATTTCTTAAAATACTTTGTCTGAACATATGCAGTGCGTATTTCAAAAATTCCTTTTGTCCCTCCTTGCTGCGACTGGAGATAGAATCGCCCCAATCCATCATATCCAACACATTCTTTTTATAACAAACCCTCATTAAATGGGTGAACAGTAGATAATTTTCGTTTTTTTCGTTAGAGTCACCTGCAATTTCGATCGCTTCAATTAAATCTCCTTCGGATCGGGCAGCAATACTTTCTGCAAACTCTCGTCCAATTTGTTTTTGTTCCCCTAGAAACGATGCTATTTCATCAATATTAAGACGAGGAACAACAACAGTTTGTGCTCGAGACAAAATGGTTTGAAGCATTTTTTCGTGCGATTCAGCGACCAGAATAAAGAGAGTTCTGGCAGGTGGTTCTTCTATTATTTTTAAGAGTTTATTCGCACAGGAAACATTCATTTCCTCAGGTTGCCAAATGACCATAATCTTGTATCCTCCTTCATAAGATCGAAGAGACAATTTTTTTATTATTTCCTGACTTTCGTGTACACTTATAATTGGTTTACGCTCTTTGTCATCTGTTTTTTTTATCCAAGTGTTTAAATCAAAATAAACAGACTCTGCCAACTGTTCTCGCCAATCATTTAACATTGGCGACGCTGTTTTAGAAATCGCCTGAACGGTTGGAAAAGAAAAATGAACATCTGGGTGTTGTTGTTTTTGGTTTTTTATGCATGAAGGACAAGAACCACAACTGTCGGATTCTTGTTTGTTTTCACACATGATAAATTGAATGAAAGCCAAAGCCAGAGGAAGAGTTCCGTGCCCAGCTTTTCCAACGAACAATTGAGCATGACTAATTTTATCAGCGACAACTTCATGAATTAGCTGTGCTTTTAACGCATTTTGCCCAATAACTTCTGAAAACAACATAGTATAAAAGTAGTGGAAATATTGGAATAGTTTTTGACAATAACCCAAAGTAATAGTAGAAATTACTATATTTAACTATCTATAAAAAAACCGAAATGAAGAAAATTTACATATTAGTATCTGTTATAATGGCATCTTCGGGTGCATTTGCGTTTAATGAAACACCAAACGTTGTCTCTAAGACGGTTGTTGATCAAAAAGCAGGAGTTGATATTACAATTACCGTTAATAGTAATGGTGCAATTGTGAAAGGAGCTTTGGTCAAAGTAGTTGCTGATAAAACGGTAATTGGTGCGGGAACGACTAATGAAAGTGGAACATTATCTCTTTCGATTCCAACTTATGGTGGTCAAATAGTTACTATAGAAGTGTATCATTCACTTTACAAAACAGACAAGCTAGCCGATATTAAATTGGAGAATGCAAAGTCATATAGTTTTAATTTGACAGCCAAAGGCGAATCAGCTGATGAGATTTCTCAAAATGCCGAGGCAAATGTTGCTAAAACACAGGAGCAAATTGAAAAGGAGAAAGCTGCTGCTATTGAAGCTGCAAAGCAAAAAGAGGAAGCAGTATTAAAGCAAAATGAACTTCAAGCTGAAAAGGAGAGAATAGAGAAAGAAAATGAGCTAAAAGCCAAAGAAGTTGAAGCTCAAAAAGCGGACGTTGCTTCTGCAGCACAAAAAGCCGAAGAAGAACGCAAAGCAAATGAATTAAAGGCAAACGAGGCAAAAGCACAATTGGAAGCCGACTTGAAAGCGAGAGAAGCCGAAGCAGCGAAAAGAGCTGAAGAAGCTAAGTTAAGAGAGGCTCAAGCTGCTTCTACTCAAAAATTGGAGGAGGCGAAAAAGGAAAGCAAGGAGGCTGAAAAAGATGCGAATAAATCTCAAAAAGAGCAAGAAGAAGCACTAAAGGAAGCTGAAAAAGCAGCGAAAGAAAAAGAGCAAGCCGCGAAGGATGCTAAAGATGCTGCTAAAGACGAAACGGATAAGGCTGAAAAAGAGGCAAAAGAGGCTGAAAAGGCGGCTAAAGAAATTGAGGCGCAAAAGAAAGAAGCAGAGAAAAATGCGAAGGAGTTAGAAAAAGCACAGAAAGAAGCAGAAAAAGCCCAAAAGGAAGCAGAAAAAGCCCAAAAGGAGGCAGACAAAGCGGCTAAGCAAGCAGAAAAGTTTCAATCCGAAATGGCAAAAATAGAGGAGGCTCAGAAGAAAATTGATAAGGACAGAAAAAAACTTGATGACAAACAAAAAGACATCGAAAAAGACATGAAAAAAGGGAAAGATGTTGCGAAGGATCAAGAAAAATTAAACAGTTCTCGAACTAAATTAGACGAAAGTCAAAACAAACTCGATGAAAGTCGCAAAAAGTTATTGAAAAAAATGAAATAACTTTTTTGATTAATTAGATTTGAGGCGGTTGATAATTTCAATCGCCTTTTTTAATTATGGGAAGTAAAGCGAAGTTTTATATTCTTCTACACATAATAATTTTTATGTGGGGTTTTACAGGGATTTTAGGCAAACTAATTCCTTTGGATTCTTTATTTATTGTTTGGTACCGTGTTTTGATTGCATTTATTGTAATTGGCGGATTAATCATTTTTCTTAAACGGCCATATAAACTTAATTCTAAGAAAGAGTTAATAGAACTGGCAATTACAGGCTGTGTTGTGGGACTTCATTGGCTTACATTTTACATGTCAATTCAACTTTCCACGGCTTCGTTTGGTGTTCTTTGCATTTCCACAGCTACTTTTCATGTTTCGTGGTTAGAGCCAATCATTATGAAACGTCGATTTTCATGGGTTGAGTTTATTTTGAGTTTGATTGTAATTTTTGGAATATACTATGTCTGTGGTGATTTTTCAACAATAGATGTAATGGCCTTGTTTTATGGATTACTCTCTGGTTTTCTAGCGGCATTGTTTGCCGTTTACAATGCCAAGTTGGTTAATTCAATGACTCCATTGAAAATTACACTTTATGAAATGTTGGCGGCATTTGTACTGCTAAGTATAATAATACTCGCTCAAGGCAAAATGAGCAGTGAAATATTTATGATAGATGGAACTGCACTATTTTGGTTGTTGTTTTTAGGTGTTTTTTGCACCGCGTTTGCGTTTTATGCAATAGTGGACGTTGCAAAACATTTGGGCGCGTATACCGTTGCATTGAGTATAAATTTAGAACCCATTTATACATTTATCCTTGCTATTTTTATTTTAAGCGAACACGAAGTGTTGAACACGCGGTTTTATATTGGATCATTGATTATTGTTTTAGTTCTTGTACTGAATGCGTTCGTAAAGTCAATCATTAAAAGAAAAAACAAACGATTAAATAAAATGTCGGAATCATAAAATTGTCCTGTTTTATACCGATAGAAAATTGCAATATTGTTATATTTGTATTCAAAATAACCCTGCAAAACCAAAATTATGAAAGCTAAAAGTTTTATTGTACCTCACGACTTTACTGATGTCGCGAATATCGCACTTCAACATGCAATTGCAACAGCAAGCCCATTGGGGGTAACAATCTATCTTCTTCATGTTGTAGCAAAGAATAAAGAAATCGCGGCGGCGGAAGAAAAGTTGAATGCAATTATTAAAACTTTTGATGCATCTGTGACAATAATTCCATCTGTGAGAGTTGGGAATATTTTTGAAGATATCGGAGATTTTGCAGCTGAACATCACGCGGAATTGATTTTTATGGGAACGCATGGAACTCATGGATGGCAACATTTAACGGGAATGAATGCGCTTAAAGTGATTACGCATTCTTCAGTACCATTTGTAATTGTTCAAGAAAAAACGATTAAAGAAACAGGATACGAAAACATTCTCGTTCCTCTTGATTTAAATAAAGAAACGAAGCAGAAATTAGCAATTGTGGCAAACCTTGCGAAGTACTTTAAATCGAAAGTGCATGTTGTAACACCTGAGGAAACAGATGAGTTCTTGAAGCGTCAAGTACTTGCAAACGTTAAGTTTGCAGAAAAGTATTTTTCTGAAAGAGATATTAATGTGACAACAACAGTATTGCCAAGCAGCGGATTTAACAATGAAGTATTGAAACATGCAATTGCAATCGAGGCAGATTTAATAGCAATTATGAATTTAAATAAAAACAATGTTTTGGGTGTGTTAACGGCAAATCATGAAGAATTTATAATTACAAACGAGGCGCGTATTCCAGCGTTGATAATGAATCCAATTGAAGGTGTAAATACGTTGTCAGTTGATTTTAACGGATAATTCAGTTTAATAAAATAGTGGAATCCCGATTGAATAATTTTCTATCGGGATTTTTTATTCTCCTAACTTTTCTCCAGCGTGTTAATTTTTTTGAGTACCGGTTTTAAAAGCATTTTTGTAGTTTTAAAGGAAAAACCCGAAATATGAAAATTGCATCTACCATAATCGTTTTGGCCTTACTCGTTCTACAGCCATCATTTGGTCAATCAATGGAAAAGACGGCAACACAAGTGCCGAATGATTGGAAAGAGCTCAAAGGAGACAATTACTGGTTGATTTATCCCGAAGATTGGGAGCTTAACACTTCAGGACAAATGGGATCCACATTCGCTTTGTTGAGTCCAGTTTCATCTTCCAAAGACAAATTTAGAGAAAACGTGAACTTTATGATTCAAGATTTGTCAGGGTATAACATGAATCTAGAAGCCTTCGCCAAAGTGTCCGAAGAACAAGTAAAAACACTCGTAACCGACGGTGAACTCATAGAAAGCACATTAATTGTTGGCAATACATTAAACCATCAAAAAACCATTTTTACAGGTAAGCAAGGCATCTTTAATTTGATTTTCGAACAACACTATTGGGTTGAAAATGATAAAGCTTTTATATTGTCATTTACTTGCGAGGAAAGTCAACATGAGAAGTATAAAGAGGTAGGAGCGAAAATTTTAAATAGCTTTCAGTTATTTATTCGATAACAGTTGCTGATCATGAAATCTATTCTTCTTTTACACGGAGCGCTTGGAAGTAAAGCTCAATTCGCAGCCTTGACAAAGGAATTGGAGCAAACGAAAATCGTTTATTCATTTAACTTTGAAAGTCACGGAGGTAGCGGGGCGAAAGGTCCTTTTTCGATAGATAGTTTAGTAGAGAATGTACGGGACTTTATGGATCAAAACAAACTCGATAAAATTGATCTTTTTGGTTATAGCATGGGAGGATACGTGGCGTTAAAGTACGCGTTAAAATTTCCTGAGCGAATCGGAAAAATTAGCACTCTAGGAACAAAATTCGATTGGACTCCAGAGTCAGCTGCAAATGAAATTAAACGACTAAATCCTGAGTTGATTGAGTTAAAAGTTCCGGTCTTTGCAAAACTCCTTAAAGCTGAGCATCATCCTGATGATTGGAAGGAATTAATGAATAATACGGCCAATATGATGCTTGACCTCGGGAATGGTTCAGCTATGACTGAAGCGAATTTTAAAGAAATTTCATCACAAGTAATAATTTGTAGGGGATCAAATGATGAAATGGTAACGAAGGCCGAATCGTTGAAAGTTGTACAGTATTTGCAAAACGCCGATTATTTTGAATTGGAAAACACCCCGCATGCATTAGAAAAAGTGGAGCTTGACAAATTAGTAGCACTCTGCATTGAAGAGTAGACTCTTTTCACATAAAATTTAGTTAAATGAATACTCAAGAAAGAAAGTCCCATTGGGAAAAAATATATGAAACAAAAGCGTTAACAGAGGTAAGTTGGTTTCAACCTGTTCCTCAAACTTCTTTGAGTTTTATTGAAAAAGCATGCGTTCCAAAAGATGCAAAAATTATTGATGTTGGTGGTGGAGATAGTTTTTTAGTAGATCATCTTTTGGAGCTTGGTTACACTAATGTAACTGTTTTAGACATTTCAAACGCAGCGATTGTCAGAGCAAAACAACGGTTGGGTGAAAAAGCAAAACATGTAAATTGGATTGTGTCAGATATTACGCAATTTAAATCATTAGAACTTTACGACCTTTGGCACGATAGAGCTGCGTTTCATTTTCTAAATAATGATGCAGATATTGAAGCTTATGTGCAGAGCGTAAAAACTCACACGAAAAGTGATGCTAAACTTATTGTTGGTACATTTTCGAAGGAAGGACCTTTAAAATGCAGCGGAATTGAAATTACCCAATATTCAGATAGGTCACTCGTGTCAATTTTTCAAGAAGATTGGGAAAATAACGAAGCGTTAACGGTCATGCACCCTACACCATTCAATACGGAACAAGCGTTTGTTTTTGTATCTTTTTCAAAAAGAGGTTGATTATTAAGCAGTTAAACCATATATTTGATTTATAAAATCAACCATAATGAAACGTTTTAAACTACTATTTTTTTCTGCCCTAGTGGCGTTAACTTTATTTTCGTGCAGTAAAAGCAACGATGAATTGCTCGTTGGTACTTGGCATGAAGTGGAAACAGGAGAATCCATTGTAAGCTATTCTGAGAATGGAACATATTCTTTTGATTATGACAATGGAAATTCTGAAACAGGTAAATGGAGAATTGAGGGAAAAACCTTATTTACAATTGTTGATGGCTCTGATGAAGAACTTGACGAAGAAATTACGGTTCTAGATGAAACCAAATTAGTGGTGACCATTGGAGGAATGTTTCAAACTACGTACGAAAGAGAAATCGAATAGGGTTTTTTAACTTCGAAAGCAGTAACTTCATTGTTCAATTACTTTGAGCATGGAAGAATTTTATAACTATTTGTCAGATTCGCTTTCCAAATCCGAAATCGATCAACTGTCGAAATTTCTTGTTGAAAAGAGAATAGGTAAGGGAGAAATACTTCTTCAAGCAGGAAGTGTTTGTAATCACTCCTTTTTTGTTGAAGAAGGATTATTGCGTTCTTTTTCAATAGACAAGCAAGGCAAAGAGCATGTGATTCAATTTGCTCCTGAAAACTGGATTATTTCAGATCGATCAAGTTTATTGTTTCAAGAACCTTCCGAATTTTTTATAGATGCAGTTGAAAACACAACTTTAATTATGTTTGATGAAGAGTTTGTTGTTAAGGCGAGTGAGCTTTCTGCAAAATACAGGTCATTTAATCAAAAAGCACTAAACAATCACATTCGGCATCAACAGAGAAGGATTAATCGTTTGCTAAGCGCTACTGCTGAGGAACGCTATTTGAACTTTATTCAGTTATATCCGAACATTACTTTGCGAGTGCCTCAATGGATGATAGCTTCATATTTAGGTATAACACCTGAAAGTTTAAGCCGTGTTAGAAAGGAATTGGCTCGGAAAAACTTTATTCCGGGTTAATTTCTTATCATAGGTCAATGTGGCTAATTGAACATCACTCTATCTTTGAATAACGATTTAAAAACAGAATGTTATGAGCACAAAAAACATTGAATTTGTTATTCCACCTCGCCCTGCACATTTCGTAGGTGATGGTTTCAAAGTACATAATTTTATTCCAAGCTCTCATTATTTGAGCATGCAGCGTATGTCTCCATTTATTATGATGGATTATAACGCTCCAACCTATTTTCCTCCAACAAATACGCCAAGAGGCGTTGGAGTGCATCCACATCGTGGTTTTGAAACAGTAACAATTGCCTATAAAGGAAAAGTTGCGCACCATGATAGTTCTGGAAATAGCGGTATTATTGAACCGGGAGAAGTTCAATGGATGACTGCAGCATCTGGAATTTTGCATAAAGAATACCACGAGAAAAAATTCAGTGAAGAAGGTGGCGATTTTCAAATGGTTCAATTGTGGGTTAATTTACCTGCAAAGGATAAAATGTCACAACCGAAATATCAAGGCTTAACAAAATCCGATATTCAAACCGTTATTTTGCCCAACAATGCAGGAACAATTAATGTCATCGCAGGAGATTATTTGGGAACAAAAGGCGCTGCTAGTACGTTTACTCCAATATACTTGTTGGACGGAAAGTTGAACGACGGAGGAATTGCTAACTTCACTTTTCCAAGCAATTACAATACAGCGGTGTTAGTAATAGAAGGTGAGGTAAAAGTGAACAATTCAGAAGTAACACCAACGGATCATTTTATTTTGATGAACAACGACGGAGAAAACTTCACTGTTGAAGGGATTGGTAATGCAAAAATTTTGGTTTTGAGTGGGGAACCTATTAACGAGCCAATAGCAGCCCAAGGGCCATTTGTAATGAATACGCGCGAAGAAATAATGCAAGCGATTCAAGATTACAATATTGGAAAGTTTGGCTTTTTAGAGGACTAAGTAAAAAGCCCCGACAATGTATTGTCGGGGCTTTCAAATTAATGTGGTTTAGGATTACAATACTACAATCTCTTCAGCTTTAAACTGTCCTCCAAGTCCAGTTGAAGAAACAAAACTATATCGCTCCCATGTTCCATAAATGCGCACCTTTTTGCCTGCACCGATTAAATTTCCTTTGTGATCTCTCACCTTTAAATCTTTTGAAGTATAGCTAGATGGCAATTCGTCCATTGTACTCGGGCCAGATCCCAATTGAATATCAACAGTCTCAAAATCTTTGTTTGTTGTTGTTTTTACTTTTAACCCAAGGTAATTGTTCATCGTAAAGAATACACTTGGAATAGAAAGCACTCCATCCATATAACCGTATACTTCATGTACCGAAGTATCGTGAATTAAAGCACTCGTAAGTGCAACAGCATTTTTAAACGATTCGTCAACGCTTTCCTCGTCGATCTTTTCGATTTTATATCCTTCCAAACTGTAATAACCAGTTGAAATGTATATGTCAGTTGCCGTAATTCTAATTTTATCACCAACACCTAATTTTGTATTGTCATCAGCGTATACGTGCAAATCTTCTTGTTTGTACTTTTCAGGAAGACTTTCAACTTCATTTTTACCTGTTCCGACTGATAGGCCAAGATTTACGTAATCTCCAAGTGTTTGATTTCTTCTTTCGTAAATTTTAATGTTCATTTTTCCTCCTGATGTACTTACTGTAGAAGGAACTTGACCGATATACCCCTCAAATACAAGCGTTTCATTTCTTTCGTATTTGTTGTCAGGATTGAAAATATCAGCAATTTTTACATTTTTAGGTTCTGATGAAACCTCTTTGGCTCGTTTACCACCTTCTTTGATCATTTTGTCAAATAGGCTTTCTTTTTTTTCTCCACCACAACTAACAACAGTTAAGGCAGCGGCAATAAATAGATAAGATGTAATTTTCATTTTAGTTAGTGTTATAAGTAGTTTATGTTTTTAAAAATACGAAATAAACTGTTTTTAGCAAGTCTTTGGAAATTCTAAACCCAATTAGTAGTAGAATTAAAGTTTTGATAATGTTTGAGAATTGACTTAATTAAAACATAATTTGACCGTAACTCATCGCATTAAAAAAGGCAGTTACTTTGCGGAAAAAATGGATGTTTTTATCGTAACATTTGCGGCGTTATTCTCCGTAATCAACCCACTCGGAACCGTTCCAATATTTGTTGGACTCACGCAAGACAACTCTCCAAAAGAACGAAGTGTGGTTTCTTTTTACACGGCAATTTATGTGTTAACAATTTTACTTTTATCCTTTTATTTGGGGAAGTATATTCTACTGTTTTTTGGAATAAGTTTGGATGCGTTGAAAATCGCAGGAGGAATGATAATTGCTTCTTCGGGCTTTGCTTTATTGACAGGTAAGTTTACCGAACATAAAGGAATGAAGAAGCGTGAAAAAGACGATGCATTTAACCGTTCAGAGATTTCGTTGACACCACTTGCTATACCAATGCTTGCAGGACCAGGAACAATAAGCCTTTTAATTTCCTACCAACAAGAATACAGTTTAATTACGCAACAATTGTGGATAATTGTAGCAATATTGGCAGTCAGTACAGGAATTTACTTCATTCTAAAAAGTTCACATTTAATTGTGAAATTGATGGGCGCATCGGGAATAAATGCACTGTCTAGAATTATTGGATTTATTGTAATTGCAATTGGTGTGCAGTATATATTAGGTGTGGCAACTGCCCTTTTTGATTTACCCGTTAATTAAACTTTCAGCAACTTTCCTCGCTTCTTTATCCACAGCGATATAGTCTTCCAATGTGGGAGAAAAAAGGACTTGCACCTGATTCATCGTTTTTTCATTGATACGGGCGATATCTGTGAAATGGATTTTATCGTTTAAAAATGCATCTACTGCAACTTCGTTCGCGGCGTTTAAAGCGCACGCCATTGTTCCCCCTGCTTCAAGTGCATCATACGCCAATTGTAAATTTCCAAACGTTTTTAAATCTGGCTTTTCGAAAGTCAAGTTCGGATAATCCATGAAGTTGAAACGTGGAAAATCTGTTTTCAATCGTTTTGGAAAAGTAAGCGCATATTGAATGGGTAACTTCATATTTGGTACGCCCATTTGCGCTTTCATCGAACCGTCTTCAAACTGAACCAAAGAATGTACAATTGATTGTGGGTGAACAATTACATCGATTTGCTCGGGTTTGAGATTGAACAACCATTTCGCTTCAATTACTTCAAGTCCTTTATTCATCATTGATGCAGAATCGACAGTGATTTTCGCTCCCATTTCCCAACACGGATGATTTAGCGCTTGTTCTTTTGTCACTTTACTTAATTGTTCACTGGTAAAACCTCTAAACGGCCCGCCCGATGCTGTTAAGTATATTTTTTCAATTGGATTTTGAAATTCACCAGTTAAACATTGAAAAATTGCCGAGTGTTCTGAATCAACGGGATAAATATTTACTCCATTTTGAAGTGCTTCTTTTGTAATCAATTCACCCGCTACAACCAGCGTTTCTTTGTTCGCGAGTGCTATGTTTTTCTTCGCTCGAATGGCTGCCAATGTTGGTTTTAATCCAGCATAACCGACCATGGCGGTGAGTACAATGTCGATCTCACTGGAATCAACAACTTGTTCAAGAGCACGTTCACCACAATACACGTGAATTTCATCGTCCCACAATTCGTTTTTTACACGTTCAAATTCACTTTCATCCCCAATGACAACTGTGTTTGGAGAGTATTTTTTTGCTTGTTCAATAAGTAAATCTGCGTTTTTATAAGCTGTAAGAACTTGTAAGTCAAATTGCTCAGGGAATGCTTCAATCACTTGTAATGCCTGTGTTCCGATAGAACCTGTCGATCCTAATAATGCAATTCCCTTTTTTGGTGTCATAAACCAAATATAAGGTTTCGTTTTGGTTCAAAAGAATATAAACAACAGAATTTCATTTTCTAAAATCTCCTATTTTTGCAGGATGAAGTACAGAATGTTAAGCGACGAAGAATTGGAAGTTTTTGCGGAAGATTTAAAACATTTTTTGATTGTGAATGGCGTTCATGCCGAAGAATGGGAAGAGATCAATAAAAGTGATAAAGAAAAAGCGGTTCAATTGGTTGAATTGTTTTCGGATAATGTGCTTCAAATTGTTTACGAGAAAATGAAGTACATCGAGCACAGGTCCGTTAATTCATGTATGGTGTTTTATTTTAAAAAGGATGAAATTGAGTTAATCTCCTTAAATGTAAAAGAAGGGAAATCGGATTTATCAACTCCTGAATCAATTCATGAAGCTTTGGTAAATCGTCCAAATGAAATTGCGTTTTTCAAAACTTCAAAAAAGTACAGTAAGAAACGAGAAGCAGAAATTCACGAAATGTTGACGCAAGGTTGTGTTAATTCCTCGGAAGAATTTTGGGTTTCGTTGAATAAGCTAATTTAACATGGTTATTCCCAAGTTCTGTCTCTTATACACATCTCCGAGCCCACGAGACAGGCAGAAATCTCG
>OLID01000130.1_pt1 | contig 44523 bp, 36 predicted proteins | sample 1609361 | NCBI WGS metagenome assembly OLID01 (sample SAMN05416778, study PRJEB24817) | seawater metagenome | isolation source: Sea water | place: Canada:Atlantic | collected 2013-07
TACACAGAGTAGATCGTCGGCAGCGTCAGATGTGTATAAGAGACAGGTGTAGAAGAAATCGTTCCTGAATTCTTGACATTGTTACACGGTGTAATTGACTCTCCAGATATACCGTTAAACGTTTCTCGTTCATATTTACAAAGTGATGGTAACGTAAAGAAAATTTCCGCTCACATCACTAAAAAAGTAGCAGATAAATTGGCTGAGATGTTCAAAAAAGATAGAGCCGATTTTGAGTCAAAATGGGAAGATTTGCAAGTGTTTGTTCAATATGGAACTTTGTCAGACGAGAAGTTTGCTGAAAAGGCAAAATCATTTACGTTGATAAAGAATACAGATGGGAAATATTACACAATTGAGGAATTCAAAGAAAAAGTAGCAACACTTCAAACCAATAATACAGGCAAAGTTGTAATGCTTTATACGAATAATGCGGAAGAGCAATTTGGTTTTGTCGCTAAGGCAAAAGGTCGTGGATACGAAGTATTAGAATTAGATGGACCATTGGCTCCACATTGGATCGCTAAAATGGAACAAACTTTCGAAAGCATTGGATTTGTCAGAGTTGATGCAGATACCTTGGATAAATTAATTCAGAAGGACGAAGAAATTCCGTCTAAATTATCGAAAGAGGATGAAGAGTTGCTAAAACCATTTTTTGAAGGTGCCGTGAATAAAGAAAAATTCACAATTCAATTTGAAAGTATGAATTCAGATGATGCGCCAATTATTATAACACAACCGGAGTTTATCCGTCGAATGATGGAACAACAAAAAATGGGGGGCGGAGGCTTCATGGGGGCTTTTCCAGAAATGCATAATTTAATGGTAAATGGAAATCACCCAAAGATCGAGTCAATATTAAAGGAAAAGTCAAAGAAATCAAAAGAACAAAAAGTAAAGCAATTGACTGATATTGCACTACTTTCACAAGGACTTTTGAAAGGTGCAGACCTCAATAAGTTCATTGAACGAAGTATTGAATTAGTATAAATTAATAACTATCTGTCCGCAGTCATTCTGCGGACAGTTTTATAAAAAGAATAGTGTAGCGTGTTTAAGTGGATTTTAGCTTTTGTTGGTTTTTTCTTACTTGGTAAGACTTTTTTAGGAGGAATGTTTGGTTTTTTTATTGGTTCGTTTATCGATAATTACCAAAGTGTTGTTGGGCGCGCGAAGCAACAGGCAAAAAGTGAAGGTCGCCAGTTTACACCGGAGGACTTATTTCAATTTTACCAACAACGGTCCACTACGAATGATGTTCCAACAATGTTAATGGCGTTGTCTGCAGCTGTAATGAAGGCTGATGGAAAAGTTCTTAAAGCAGAATTAGATTATGTTAAAGGGTTTTTTAATCAACAATTTGGAAATCAATTCTCTGGACAACACCTACAAACGTTAAAGCAGTTTTTAGATTCGAATGAAATTCCTTTACAACGAATTTGTCAAGATATTCGAATGCGCATGCAGCCTGAAGTGCGTGCACAACTCTTACACTATTTATTTGGAATTGCAAAAGCGGATGGAGATGTTTCTTCATCAGAAATCAATGTGATTCAACAGATCTCACAAATGATGGGTGTTTCTTCATCTGATTTTGAAAGTGTGAAGAACATGTTTTATCGAAATGTTGATTCAGATTACAAAGTATTGGGAGTAGAGTCTGATGCAACGGATGAGGAAATTAAAAAAGCGTATCGTAAAATGGCAATTAAATTCCATCCAGATAAAGTCGCTCAAATGGGAGAAGAATACCAAAAAGGTGCGAAGGAAAAATTCCAGCAAATTCAAGATTCGTATGATGCAATCAAAAAAAGAAGAGGATTTAAGTAAATCACTTTAAATGTGAAATTATTCCATTTGGGAAAAGTGCAAAAACCCCTGTCTTAATGTTTGCTTCTTTCAAAACTCTATTGGTCCAGCGATTGCAGGTCCTAAAAAGATGATAGGTTTCATTTGCTTCATAAAAATTATCATCAACCGAATATCCTCTTCCACTTATCAATTCAACTAGGTTCCTTTTGGTTTTAAAGCTGTTTCTAATGTATTTCACCATTTTTAAATAATCTTTTTGATCCAAAAACACCTTTTTTCTAGTTTCAGATACCAAAGGTTCTCTTGAATATTTGACATGCATTGCCGTTGTACTTGGTAAAAAGGCGGCATTCAATGCCGTGGAAACTTTTAGCTCTGCCCAAGTCGGTGTATCTAAGAAAAATCCTTTATCTCCCCATCCAATCGTTATGAAATCAAAAGATTGATTATTCAGAAAGTCTTCTTTTGGAACAAAATCAAGCCAATTAAATTCTTTTGTAATGGCAGGTAAACAAACATCGGTGTGAATTCCATTCGATTGTACATAAATGTATAAATCTCCGTTTTGCTTTAATTCACCTGTAGGAATTACAGCTCCGTACATCGCAATTGTTGCGTAAAAAAATAAAAATGCGACAAATGCTTCGAAAAACAATCCGATTTTCTGAATTGAGATTTTGGCCAGTTTCTTCACTAAAACTAAGGTTTAATTTTCCAAATTTTATCTGAGAATGGTAAGTATTCTGCAAGTGCGGCTGAGCCATACCACGTGTACAATTCCATTGATAATAGATTGGCTTTAATGGCTGGGTCGGATTGAAGTAGCAATTCGGCTTCAGAAATTGTAGCAATATCTTGAAGAATGAATAATCCTCGAAAATCAGCGTCATTTTCTCCAAAAGGTCCAGCAACTATTAGTTTTCCTTCCTCAACCAATCTGTTGATGTTTTCTAAATGGCCTCTAAAGCTTTCATTGATGAACTTTTTATCCGTTGATTTATTCGTTCCAGATTTTAGAATTACAAAAATATAGCTTTTCATGCCGTAATCATCGGCACCAACGCGTTTGGCCAAGTCGGCATCGTAATTTGGGTTGGAAACGGAACTGTCTTTTTCTGAATTATGAATGTCTTGCTTTGTTATTTTGTAACTAAACCCTTTTTTCTTGCCATCAGAAACTTGCACCTGATACGTATAGTTATCAATTTTTTTGTAAATGATTTTTTTTGGGAAATCATGTTTTTGATTTTCAAAAGTAAACGCACTGTCATTAGAAGTCAATTTAAAATCGACTCCTTTTCCCGAATTTTGTTTAAGAACTGAAGCGGTATAAACAATTTCTTTTCCTTGATTCTCGATATTGAGATATTCAGAAATTTCCATTTTTCCTTCCACAAGGTCATACGAAAAACCTTTGTAAGAAGAGTGATTTAGTTTATCCCATCGTTCATAGCTTTCTCTGCCGTCTATTTTCCATGTTCCTTCAATAAAATTACTTATGTCCAATTGCCCGAAACAACTAATTGACAGGAAAGTTAAGAGAAATATAAAAGTGTATTTCATAGAATGAGATTTATATTAATTATAACGAAACTACGGAAAATTACGAATAACAATTTGAGTGCGAAAATGTTACTTCACTTTACCAATGACAAGCATCGTTGGTTTCTTTGCTAGGTCGTACGCTTTTTCTCGCAATTTTTCACTTTTACAAAACGACTTGGAGTGAATCTCCTTCCATCAATTTCTTAACCTTTTCTAAGTAGATAGTGTTGTTTTTTTCAAGTTCCTTAACTGGGATAAAAGGTTTTCTGGTAATTGGAAATTCCTTCATCAACTCGCCACTATAATAGAACTCAAAGCATAGTCCACCAAAGGTGTAATCTTTTTCACCAATCTGGAAGGTAGATCCACCGGCTTTAGGATGCGCATTGGGTACGCTTTTTTCAAATCCAATGTTAAACAAGGTACCCAAAACTTCAGGTCTGTGCGAAATGTCATGACCAGCCGCAGTCCATTGTGAATAATACTGACGCAGCAGAAAACCTGTGTACAAATAAGAATAAAAGTGATCACCACCTTGAATCAGTCGTTGGATTGTTTTATGCTTGTGTGCCTCAATAGAATCGACAATGAGCTCAGGAAAAGAGTCGTTGTAGTTCAAGCATTTTTCAAAATAATCACCTGGATAAAAAGGACTTCTCGTGTTTTTTAGATTGCGCTCGATTCTCATAGCAGTGTGTTCTAAAATACTGGTTACGCCATAGCCTCTACTATTGGGAAGAATCACCCTACTAAATGGATATACATACTGCTTAAATTTTTCTCGTCCTGAATTGAACATACGAACCTGTTCACCAACGAGACACATAACAATAAGTCGTGATTCAACTCCTGTAATACGCGAAACAGAATCGATCGCCGATTTATCTCTCAAAACAGCCTTGCTAAATTCATCCCAAACTTTGTAATTCGACCAAGCATATACAGATTCATTTTTTCCTTTCTTCAGACTTTTTAATTTTTTCAATTCTTTCTGATAGGCCTTATTGTCTTTTAACATTAACGAAACAGCATCCAACATGCGGAGTCCAATGGTCGCATCCTGTGTAATTTCAAAGCTTGAATAGATGTTTCGAGCATCAACTGGTCTGTATTTCGCTAATACACCCAACTGTTGAAAAAATTGGTCTTGTTGCCAAATCAAAGTTACACTATCCTGAAGTTGATCTTTTCCGTATTGATCAGCAAGCTCATCAAAATAACGATTATTAATATCAGTTGTCCCACTTTGATTGGTCCATTTGAAATGAACTGCCAATGCAGTGAAGATAAGGAAAGCTCCAAATATTGCTAACCCGTGAACAACAGTGAGGTAAGAAATCTTGAAGAATTTTCGAAACCTTCTTTTTTTAAATTTAATTTCAGATATTGGACTTTCCGACATACAAATTAATGCTTAAGTACATTTATTTTATTAATTCAAACTTCTCATTTATTGTGCAAAGTTAATTTAAACTTACCTTAAGTTGATTATTTTTAATTGACTTTTGATAAATGGTGATTATCTTTGTTGTGTAGTCAATTTTTTAGATGAAAATGTCCAGTTTTTTTTCTCTATATTTTTGTTTCATTCATTTCTTTGGGGTAATTGCTCATGAAGAGTTGGAAACATTTGTGCCTATTGAAACGGGAGACGTAAAAGAAACCACGGCCCTACCTATTTTTCCGCGCATCGATAAAGATACAATCCAATTGGGTAAACACGATGAAATGATTTGTGATTCTTACTGTGCAATGGGAAGATCATCTGTATATGATGCGTTGCATTCATTTAACCGTAGAAGATTCGATTATTTTGGTGGTTATATGAATGTAAAAGTGAATGCAGCACTGGAGCGAGTAAGGAAAAAGGGATTTCCATCAGATATTAAGAAGCTTTATATAGAAATTGATCCATTGTCCTTGACTGTTTATTGGATTGCTGTTGTTGGTCCGAGTGAGGATGGAAAATGTTACGCTTGTATAGATAGTCGTGGTTCTGCAGGAGGTGGATTGTCGGCCGTAAATGGACAGATTTCTAGTATGCATAGAGGATATCCTGCAATGCAACCTAAATTAATATTGGATTTTAACGAGGATGTCCTCCAATATTATGAGTGGGATGGTACATTATTACCTGAACACAAGAACTTTATCAATATTCGCCAGAAATTTTATAAGTACGCCACAGATTGTTATAGTGAAAAGACTAACTCAGTCATTGTTTCGTTAAACTATAAGAATACGGGATATGATACTATAAACGATGGACATGGCTCTAGTAATATTCAAGCAAAAAAGGTGGTAAGTTCAAAAAGTAAAGTGTATAAGGTGAAATCGGGAGATACCTTGGGTCACATTGCTCAACGCTATCATACCAGCGTTTCTGCAATCAAGCGGCTAAATCATTTGAAGTCCGATAATATTAATATAGGACAGCTTTTGAAAATACCATGATAAGAATTGCTCCAGCAAGATGGGCAAAATTATTTTTTTCATCCCAATTGGCAATTTTCGTATAAAAAGAACCTGTTAACTTCGCGCCACTAATGGAAATTTGTAGATTCTACGTCTTAAAAACAAAGTTTTACTGAATTTTTCCTATCGCGAACATCGTAGGTTTCTTCGCCAAATCGTACGCTTTTTCTCGCCAATCTTTTACTGACATTGTTCGAATATCTTCTTGAGGGAGTGTGATGCTACTTGCAATACAGAGCATTGTCGTATCGGTTAATTCATTTAGTAAATCGTCCAGTACGTTCATATTTCTAAAGGGTGTATCCATAAACAAATGCGTGTAGCCAGTTCTTCGTGAATCACCTTCAAAGTCTTTTAAACGGTGAATGCGATCTTTACGGTCTTTTGGTAAATAACCATGAAACGTAAATTCTTGTCCTGAAAAACCACTACCCATTAGCGCTAATAAAATAGATGACGGCCCAACCAATGGCTGAACACGAATTCCGTGTTGATGTGCAATTCCAACAATAGAAGCGCCAGGATCAGCAACTCCAGGACAGCCTGCATCAGACATAACACCTATGTTTTGACCTTTTAAAGCAGGTTGGATATAACCAATTAAATCGCTTGCAGGAGTTTTTTTATTGAGAATATAAAAAGTTGAATCATCTATTGGGAAAGTACGGTCAAGTTTTCTTAGAAATCTACGTGCCGACTTTACATCTTCCACAATAAAAATTCTCAATTCAATAATCCATGAGCGTACATCTTCTGGAATTAAATCGCTGGTTGTTTCTCCTCCAAGCGTTGTTGGAATCATTAATAAGTTTCCTGTTGCCATTATTTTAATCTTTTTTCAAGGAGTGCATTTGTTGCTTCATCCAGTAAATTATACACGTCAATAAATCCTTGATTGCCTCCAAAGTAAGGGTCTGGAACTTCTAAATCGCGATTTGGATGTAATTCATTCAACATTAAATGCACTTTTGACCTTTCTTCATCAGAATTTGCCAAAGCTAGTACATTTGAGTAGTTGCTTTTATCCATCACAAAAATCAAATCAAATTCTGTGAAATCCGATTTACGAAATTGTCTTGCTTTCAAGTTATTTATGTTCAGTCCCATTTTACTTGCAGTTGCCCTCATTCGCGTATCCGGCGACTGGCCAGCATGATGATTAGATGTTCCAGCAGAATCAACTACCACATCTAAATTAAAGGCGTTCACTTTTTCACGCAGCAATCCTTCGGCTAAAGGTGAACGGCAAATGTTTCCTAAACAAACCATGAGTATTTTCATAATACAAAAATAGCATAGCAAATTAATTAATTCTAAATATTCATTCAAAAGGGGGGATTAGCAGTACTAAAACGAGTGAATATTCATTTGTTATGATTTTTTACGAAAAATTACCCAACGAAACAACTATTTGAGCGTTATTAGAAGTAGTAGGGATATAAACAATTTTGTATGAGACAGTTAAAAATTACTAAACAGGTTACAAATCGGGAGACGGCGTCTCTAGATAAGTATTTACAGGAAATCGGACGTGTTGATTTGATTTCGGCCGAGGAAGAAGTAGAATTAGCTAGAAAAATTAGAAATGGTGATAGGCAAGCGTTAGACCGTTTGACTAGAGCAAATCTCCGTTTTGTAGTCTCGGTTTCAAAGCAATATCAAAATCAAGGATTATCCTTGCCTGATTTAATCAACGAAGGTAATTTAGGATTAATCAAAGCGGCAGAACGTTTTGATGAAAGTCGTGGATTTAAGTTTATTTCTTATGCTGTATGGTGGATACGACAATCTATTTTACAAGCTTTGGCTGAACAAGCACGAATTGTTCGATTGCCATTAAATAAAATCGGAACAATAAATAAAATAAATCGAGCTTTTTCAGAGTTGGAGCAACAATTGGAAAGACCACCTTCTGCAGATGAACTTGCCGAATTTTTAGATGTTTCAGTGAATGAAGTTCGTACGTCTATTCAAAACAATAGTCGTCATGTATCAATGGACGCTCCGCTAGTGGACGGTGATGAATCTTCTTCAAGCATGTATGATTTATTACCAAATGATGGTTTGCCAGGTCCGGAAAGAGCACTTGTAATTGAATCGTTGCAGAAAGAAATAGATCGTTCCTTGTCAACTTTAACATCACGTGAAGGAGATGTTGTTCGATTGTACTTCGGATTGAATGGAAGGGCAACTATGACATTGGAAGAAATTGGTGAACGATTTGACCTTACACGAGAAAGAGTTCGTCAGATAAAAGAAAAAGCAATTCGTAGATTAAAACATACTTCCCGAAGCCGGATGCTAAAATCATACCTAGGTTAAGCGGGATCAACGTCTATAATAATACGAATTGATTTGTTAATAGGAACGCTATAAAATTCATCAACTAATTGATGAATGCGTTCCTTTACTTTTTTGTCATTTGCATCTCGCTCTATTTTAAGCGTGATAGTCTTTAAAAACAAATTCTGAATTCTTTTAACTACTGGAAATTCTGGGCCAAGAACTCGTTCTTTGAAAGTGTCTTTAAGTGCACTCGCCAAGTCATTTGCGCCTTTATTTAAAACATTTTCATCGCGATGTTTTAATGTAATCTCAATTATTTTGTAAAACGGTGGGTAAAAATAGTTCGCGCGTTCGATTATTTCGCTTTCAAAAAAGCGCACGAAATCATGTTCAATTACTTTTTGAATTACCCAATGCTCAGGGTCTCCAGTTTGAATAATAACCTTTCCTCTTTTTTCTCTTCTTCCCGATCTTCCAGCCACTTGCGTCATCAATTGAAAAGAACGCTCGAAAGCCCTAAAATCTGTTCTGTTTAATAACATGTCGGCATCCAAAACACCGACCAAATTGACATTGTCGAAATCAAGTCCTTTGGTAACCATTTGAGTTCCAATAAGAATGTCTATTTTTCGGTCGTCAAATTCATTAAGTAATGTGGAATATGCATTTTTTGATCTAGTTGTGTCTAAATCCAATCGTTTTATCACTTTTGACGGAAACATTAATGACAGCTCATCCTCAATTTTTTCGGTTCCAAATCCTAACATATTCAATCTATTACTTCCACATGCAGAGCAACTGCCTACAGGAAGAATACTGTAACTGCAATAGTGACATTTTAAACTATTGGAGTGCTTATGATAAGTCAACGAGACATCGCAATTCTTGCACTTTGGTGTCCAATTGCAGATTTCGCACATCCACAATGGCGTATATCCTCTTCGGTTTTGAAATAAAATAACTTGTTCACCAAGATTTAAGGCTTCGCGTATATGGTCAATTAAAAAAGCTGTAAAATGCGATTGCATGCTTTTTTGACAGCGTTCTTTTCTCACATCAGCGCATAATATTTCAGGCAATCGTACGCTCCCAAAACGTTCTTCAAGCGAAACCAAGGTGTATTTTCCGGTTTTCGCATTTTGAAAACTTTCTATTGAAGGTGTTGCAGAACCTAATAGTACATTTGCTTTGTGCATTGATCCAAGTACAATTGCGCAATCACGGGCGTTGTAACGAGGTGACGGGTCGTATTGTTTGAAGCTAGATTCATGTTCTTCATCGACAATTATTAAGCCTAAATCTCTAAATGGCAAGAAGATAGACGATCTCGCCCCTAGAACAATTCTATATTTATTTGGGTTGTTATTCAATACGTTGTTCCAAATTTCAACCCGTTCATTTTGATTGAATTTTGAATGATATACACCAATTTGTTCACCGAAATATGCCGATAATCGTTGGATTAACTGGGTTGTTAAAGCAATTTCAGGCAGTAGAAATAAAATTTGTTTTCCTAGATCTAAGTTTTCTTGAATTAACTGTACATAAATCTCAGTTTTTCCTGAGCCTGTTACACCGTGCAAAAGAGCTACTTTATTTTGATTGAATGAATCATTAATTTCATTTAGTGCAACATTCTGCGATTCGGATAATGGCTTAAATTGCTGGTCGTCATCCGTTAATGAATTCAATCGTGTTATTTCTCTTTTGTTTTGAAAAATAACTCCATTTTTTTCCAGTGAATTCAATGAGGATTGCGAAACTCCATTTTCAATAAGTTCTTTCCTAAGAACAGGTTGAAGAGATTCATTGGAATAATTTCCATGTTGAAGAATGGCTAGAAGTGCTTCTAGTTGTTTTTCCTTGCTTTTTTTTTGTTCGATTGATTGAATGTAATTATTAAGCCGTTCCTCGCTTAAAAATTCGCGTGTTAACTCAATAAAAACCGCAGTTTTGGGTGTAAACTTATCGTTTAATTCTTCTAAAGAAAGAACAGCTTTTTTGTCAATTAACTGTTTGATTATTGGCTGAATCGTTTTAATCCCCACCAATTCAGAAATTTCTTTTAAATCAAGAACTTCCCTTATTTCTAAAGCTAGAACAATCTCTTGTTCTCGGTCTGTTAAAAATTTTAAGTCAATGGAATAATCAGGATGCAATACTATTTTTGTTTCGCTGGCCAACTTAAAATTCGCAGGCAAAGAGGCATTCATCACATCACCAATAGGCGCCATGTAATAATTAGAAATCCATTTCCAAAAATTATATTGAATTGGGGTGATGATTGGCTGTTCATCTAGTAAATGTTCGATGTATTTTGTTTGGTACTGATCAGGTATTTTTTCGTGAATATCTGTTATGATACCAGTAATTAATTTGGATTTTCCAAAAGGAACAATTACACGTGCACCAGCAAAAACATGTTCGTTTAATTCAAAGGGCACACGGTACGTGAACTCTCGGTGAATTGGAACAGGTAGGATGACATCGACAAAAAGCGTTTTCCTTTCAGACATACGCTAAAGTTAGCAACAAAAAGAAAAATAGAAACAATAATCAAGGACAAAACCAAGGCTCTGCAGAGTCAGCGGTATGCTGGCTACAGAACAAGAAAGGACCTGTAACGCTTCCTTGACACAATTTTTCTGTACTGATTTTATCCAAGCAGCGAACAAAACCAGAGGCAGCTGGATCATAGAAAACCTTGTCTATGCGAACTGCATGACGCGCAGAAAATATTCCAACCACTGGATGACCTCCAGATGCTTCAAGGTTCGTGTAAACCGGTTTGCTTTGAGCGAGACCAGAAGTTGGTTTCGTAGATTGTATATATCTGTACAATACTTCAGATCCACCTGTAATTACAGTATTCATCGAAATTAATTGTCTTTTCGTAATTGCAGAATTGTTGGTGCAATTTGCTTTCATCAATTCATAAAACGTATTTCCAGTAGCTGTAAATACTATCGATGAACTAGATGATTCCGCATCGCCAAGATTCCATTTGAATTTTTTTGGAGTGGATGAAGCACCTTCAAATTCTTCAATATTGATTTCTATGGTTGTGTTTATTTGGCTTGCTTTATGGTTTCCAGTGCCTGAATTTGAAACAGCAATCGAAGTAGATTTGAATTGATTTTGATTGTCGACAAACTTGAAAGGTTGAGATTGCGCACTTAAAGTAGAGGAAAGTCCAGTTACCAATTCCGTTTCTCCAGTAACACTAAATAATCCGTTGTTGATATCAAGGTCTAATCTAAATGTGGAATTTTCGTCTAAAGGCGCGCCCGTTGTATTTGTAGACGTAATATGCGTATTATCGAAATAGTATAATTTCTGCTCCGGTGCATAAAAAATTCCATTTTGATCTTTATTCAATACAATTGTATCTCTTAAATTGAATTTTCTTCCAGTCGAAAGCTCAGTTACAGTCCCCGTTACTGAAGCAAAATAATTTGAATCTGGAATTTGCGCAATATCATATGCATTACCAGGTCCGATGAAGGCACGTGTGATTTTTACATAATGCAATGAATCTGATTGGTCTAACAATCCGTAAACCACTGCAGTTTCAATGAATTCACCGGTGATTTCGATATCATCTTTACATGACTGAAGTGATACCAAACCAATAATGGCAATTAAAGCGAGATGTATTTTTTTCATTTTCTAAGAGTATTCTTCAAAAGTAATAAATTATGTCGTTATTCTATTGACAAATAAATCAACAGTCAATACATTTTAATAAATGGTTAATTTTTAACTTTATTCATCCCCATTGCCTTAAGAATGAACGTAGGTAGATGTTTTCCAGGTTCTCTTTTTTGCAAATGGATGTACCATCCTAGTTTTTTCATAATTGGCACCTTGTGTGTTTCAACAAATTCAATCCATGTTCCATCTGGGTCTTCAATGTAGGAGAATCGACCCCCAGCTTCTCCCATATCGAACGTATTCGAGCTGTCTACAGTAAAAGGAAATCCTTTTTCAGCACATTCTTTTTGTAAAGCATCCATTCCTTGAATATCGAAACACAAGTGAATAAATCCCCAATCACCCCAAAATCTATTCTCAAAAATTTTACGACAATCCGTTCTTTCCAACGATTGTACGAGTTCGATACGTGTGGGTCCAAGTAACTTAGCGAAAGGCCCTTTTCGTTCGTCCTTATGCGAAAGTAAAACACGTCGAACTTTTTTATCACCTTGTGGTAAGCCTTTTAAATCTTCGAAAACACCTGTTTCATCGTATTCGACTGTCTCGTATCCTAATATATCTTGGTAAAGGACCAATGAGTTTTCGATGTTGCTCACACCAATCATCGTTCCTGCTACAGCGCCACAGAAAGAAGGGTGTTTAGTATCTTTAAACCAACCTTTCCCTTCAACTATATTAAAAATATTTCCATTTGGGTCTTCAACGAAGAACGTATATTCACCTGATGGTGTTTTGGATAGCTCTCCGATGATTTTTGCTCCGTTTTCTTTAAAGAAATTGTATGTTTTCTGAACATTTCTTGATTTTATGCGACAAGAATACAAACCGTAATCTCCTAGTTGGATATCGAATTCAGCTTTTTCAGTATTCCGAGAAGTGTACTGCCAAATTTCAAACCCGCCACCACTTTCCATGCTTAGCGCAAGTGAAGCTGTTCTAGATTGAACTTTTCCTCCGGTGTATCGCGTCATTAATGGAGCTTCGGCAGCATCCTCAAAAACACGAATATTTATTCCGAAAAATTTACGGTACCATTTCCAAATTTCTTGAACATCTGGGACACCTATCCCCATTTGTTGAATTCCACAAATTATTTTTTCCATATTCTAGTTATTGTGACAAAGATAAATAAATCATTATCGTATAGCGCGATCATTGAAGAGAACATAACCAAAACTAAACTGAAAAGCGATTGGTCGTGATTGTTCAGGGAAATAGTTTACAGTTACTCGAACGGGTCCGATAAAACTATGGTAAATTAAGGACGATGAGGCCATGTACGTCCCACCTTTAAACAATTTTGACAATTGAAGTGTTCCGTCGGTATTCTCGTTTACTTGAATAAATGGTTGATAAACAAAAGCGTCAATTCTAAAATCTAAATATTTTCGGATTGTAAATATGGAATTGAATCCGCCGGACACAAATTGGGGAGAACGGTACTCGGGAAGGAAATAAGTTCGAGCATCAATGACTAAAGACGATTCTGACATTGTTAGCAACGTAGCCGTGTAATTTGCGAATAACGGATGATTATTATAAACAGCTTGACCTTGGAAACCAAAATGAAAAATCTTATTGTCAACTAAAAAAGTTTGATAATCAAGGCTTAAATTCATCCACGAATGATTTTTTCTGACATCATACGGAATTGGCCCTGTGTTTCCCGATGTACTATGCTCTTTTCCAAAAATATACCTTGCACTAAATTTAACTAAATGGCCACTTGATGCGAATTGGATTCTGTTTAGTGTGTTTTGCATGAAACTCCAGCGAAAGGATCCGCCATAAAAAAGAGTGATATCGGAAGTGTCGAGATTTGTAAAGTTTTCATCTTGATAATATTCATCCTTGAGTTCAAACCATCTGGCATCAAAGCTGCTTTTGATGGTATTCCCCATAGGGTGATCTATTTGTACGCCGGTATACATTTCGTTTTGAACAAGAAATGAAGGTTTTACTTCTTCGAAAAATGTCGCAAAACTTTTGAAATAATCCCAACGATTAACTGTGAAATATGCGCTCACTGAAACTGGCCGGACAGATGGTACTTCGATTGTGAATTTTGCCTTTCCAGCACCATAAAATTTACCGAAATAACCGTCAATTTTTGTCCGAGTCATAATTTTTCCCGCCGTTGAGTAGGATAAACCGAAATATCCAGTTGTTACAGGGCGAGAAGAGAAGTGTCCTCCCAATTCAAATTTAAATTCTTTTGCTTTCCGAATTTGTAGGTTAAGATTATATGTACTATCCGATTTTAAATCAAGAGATGGGTATAAAAAGTCAATTTGAGGAACAGCATTAAGTCGGAAATATCGTTTTTCGAGCTGTTTTTCAGTAATGATTTCAGGTTTTTTGCGTTTCAATATTGATCGTCCTGAATAATCAATACCTTTTTTGTCTGAAAAAGTTTTAATAGATGAAATCTTAATTGAATATGTTCGTTCCTTAAATGCTATTCGACGTGCAGTTAATTCTTCGATGCTACTTCTTCGATCAATATGTCGCTTTAGAGAATCAATTTTCAATAATGTTTCTCGATATCCATCTTCAATTGCATCTTTTACATCTTTAAAATCAAACGTAGACACATTAGTTTTAGGTTCGATTAGTAGACCATCTTCACATGGAAGATTGTAATCCGAGTAGCTGACAAGCATATTCGTCAATTGACTGATTATATCGTCTGGGTCAGGCAGTTCAGCATTGTAAGACACATTGCTTCCAATAATATAGTCTGGATTGAAGGCTTGGTAAAGTACGTCAGCCGGAAAGTTGTTATACAATCCTCCATCAAACAATAAAACACTATCTATTTTAATTGGTTTAAAATAAAAGGGGTAGGACATTGATGCTCGCACAGCTTCATTTAAGTGGCCATCTTTTAGTATAACGCTCTTTTTATTAGCAATATCAGAGGCGACGCAGCGAAATGGGACAAATAGATTGTCAAAATCATCGCCATTCGAAGCTGAAACAGTACCGAGTATTTTGAGCATTTGATAATCCAATAGAGTTGATGACGTGAAGTTTGTCGGTAGCAATTTCTTTATTTTGGTTCCAAGTCTGAAATTGAGACTGAATAAACTGGCATCAGAATCGGTTTCTCTAAAAATAAATCGTTGGTTTGGATTGACTTCACCATTCACCATTAATTGAAAATCGTCGCTAAGAACAAATTCTTCTATCTCCGAAGGGCTGTAACCTATAGAGTATAAACTGCCAATTAAGGCACCTGCAGATGTTCCTGTGATGAAGTCAATTGGAATATTATTTTCTTCCAATGCTTTTAGGACTCCAATATGTGCAAATCCTGTTGCTCCGCCACCACTTAAAACGAGTCCAATTCGCTGTTGGGATTTTCCTATAAGCGGAAATGCCAAACAAAAAAGGAATAGATATAGATGGTTTGCCTTCAAATTTGTTCTTTTGTACAAAATTAATAGATATTTTGAAAGAAGAAGCGAGTAGTAAATTACTAACCATAACGGTTAAAACGATATTTGGGTTGGAGGATGTTTTAGTTGAAGAGCTAAATGAGCTAGGGTATCCTAAAATTGATCGATTGAATCGTGCGGTTCAATTGAAAGGAACTTGGCGTGATGTGTATTACTTAAATCTGCATTTGCGTTGTGCGATTTCCATTTTAGTTGAAGTTAAAGTGTTTAAAATCAGAAATGAGGATGACTTATACAATCAATGTATGAAAATTGATTGGACCAAGTATTTTTCAATTGATAAAACATTTGCAATTAAAGGAGCTGTATTTTCTGAGATGTTTAATCATACCCAGTATCCATTTTTTGTGGTGAAAGATGCTATCGCGGACACCTTCCGAAATAAAATGAACGATCGTCCGGATGTAAATGTTAAGTCGCCACAGGTGATGTTTGATGTGTACATTAATAAAGACGTTGTCACAATTTCGTTAAACACAAGCGGGGCACCTTTGTTTCAAAGAGGTTACCGTGAAGAAATAGGGCTTGCGCCATTGAATGAGGTTGTCGCTGCTGGATTAATTCGTATGTCGGGTTGGGATCGCAAGTCGACGTTTGTTGATCCATTTTGTGGTTCAGGAACTCTATTGATAGAAGCAGCGTTGTTAGCAGCAAATATTCCATCAATGATTGAGCGTCAGCATTATGCTTTTAAAAACTTTGAAGGGTTTGATGCTGATTTATGGGAATCGATTCGAGCTGAAGTAAACACTCGAGTTACTTCTTTGCCTTGCGAAATAATAGGTTCAGATATTAGTGATGAAATGGTGACAAAAACGAGAAGGAATTTACGTGGGTTATCAGTAGGTCGATTCGTAAAAACAGAAGTTAAACCTTTTGCGGATGTAAAAGAACTAAATGCGCCAGGTGTTATGATTTCAAATCCACCATACGGAGAGCGAATGGGGGAGGAGATTGATGAATTGTATGGTCAACTTGGCGATTGGATGAAGTCAGACATGAAAGGGTTTGATTGTTGGATATTGTCATCCAATATGGAAGCATTTAAATTTGTTGGATTGCGCCCGGAGCGTAAGGTGAAGATGTACAATGGAGATTTAGAATGTTCTTTCCGAAAGTATTCAATTTATGAAGGTTCAAAGAAAGGTAAGTATATGAATAATGGAAATTCAGAAAAGGAGCAAGACTAAATATTACTAAATATTATTTTCTTACACTAAAAAAGCCTGTTAGTAAAACTAACAGGCTTTTGCTTTCTACAATGTAGAGTTATCTTTTTGAAATTTCGACGTAATTGCGCTCTCTTTCACCAGTGTAAACCTGACGAGGTCTTCCAATTGGTTCTGTATTTGCTCTCATTTCTTTCCATTGACCAATCCATCCTGGTAAACGACCGATAGCAAACATTACGGTAAACATATCAACCGGAATACCTAGAGCTCTGTAGATTATTCCAGAATAAAAATCGACATTTGGATATAAGTTTCTTGATTTAAAGTAATCGTCTTCCAAAGCAACTTTTTCTAATTTTTTAGCAATATCTAAAATAGGATCATCAACACCCAACGTTTCAAGAACGTCATCTGCCGCTTTTTTGATAATTCTAGCGCGTGGGTCAAAGTTTTTGTAAACTCTATGACCAAATCCCATTAAACGGAAAGGATCATCTTTGTCTTTTGCTTTCAAAACGTATTTTTCAACATCTCCACCATCATTTTTAATAGCTTCTAACATTTCTAATACAGCTTGATTAGCTCCTCCATGAAGTGGTCCCCAAAGAGCAGAAACACCAGATGAGATAGATGCGAAAAGTCCAGCATGCGAAGAACCAACCATTCTTACAGTTGAAGTAGAACAGTTTTGTTCGTGATCAGCATGTAAAATGAACAACTTATCTAATGCGCTGGTGATTTTTGCGTCAATTTTATATGGTCCAGTAGGCAATTCAAACATCAGACGTAAAAAGTTATCTACATAGCCCTTTGTATTGTCATAATAGTTCAATGGGAATCCCATGCTCTTTCTGTATGTCCAAGTCGCAATAACAATGAATTTAGCCATTGTTTTACAAATTGCCTCGTACATTTCTTTTTCGTTGTCGACATTGACAGCTTTTGGATTGAACGCTGTTAAGGCACTTGTTAGCGAAGATAAAACGCCCATCGGATGAGCCGTTCTTGGAAAACCATCAATAATGTTTTTCATTTCTTCATTCACCAACGTGTATTTGCGAATATCGTTTTCGAATTTTATTAATTGTGCTGCTGTCGGTAATTCACCAAAAATAGTCAAGTAGGAAACTTCCAGAAATGTTGAGTTTTCAGCTAATTGTTCGATAGAATAACCTCTATAACGAAGTATTCCATTTTCACCATCTAAATACGTGATAGAGCTCATGCAAGCTCCGGTATTTTTATAACCTCTGTCTAGTGTAATATAACCAGATAAATCTCTAAGCTTTGAGATGTCAATTGCTTTCTCGTTTTCTGTTCCTTCAATAACTGGTAGCTCATATGTTTGCCCACCCAATTCTATTTTTGCAGTTTCGCTCATTTGTTTGCCTAATGTACGTTTGTGTATTTGTAATATTCTGTCGCCTAAATTAACATTTCAAATTGTTACCATCAAGTAGAATGAATATATTTTTTTTATAAATTCTTTAAAGTGTAATCGAACATCATTTTAAAAAGGTGATTTCGAGTATTTCCACCATAAATTCCGTGATTTTTATTCGGATAGATGAATAAGTCGAACTGTTTATCAGCTGCGACCAATGCGTTTATCATTTCCATTGTGTTTTGATAATGTACATTGTCATCTCCGGAGCCGTGAATAAGTAAGTAATTCCCTTTTAATTTACTTACGTGATTAATAGGGGAATTGTCGTCATATCCATTTTCATTTTCAGCTGGAGTGCGCATGAAGCGTTCTGTGTAGATGTTGTCATAGTATCTCCAGTTAGTTACAGGAGCAACAGCAATTCCCATTTTAAAAACATCAGCTCCTTTAGTCATAGCTAAAGAGGTCATAAATCCGCCATAACTCCATCCCATAATTCCAATTCGAGACGCGTCAACGTAATCATAGGACTGTAGTTCTTTTCCAACTGCAATAAAATCTTCAGTTTCTAATTTGCCTAATTCTAAATACGTGGATTTTTTAAACTTTTCACCGCGGTACATAGTGCCTCTTGGATCAACTGAAACTACGATGTATCCATTTTGAGCAAGCAATTGGTGATAAGCTAAATTCACACCGCCCCACTCGTTACTGACCATGTTTGAACCAGGTCCACCATAAATATTAATGTAAACCGGATACTTTTTGGAAGAATCAAAATTTAAGGGTTTAATCATCCAACCATTTAATTCTTCTGAGTGCCCTTTGAATTTTATGAATTCTTTTTTTGCAAATTGATATTTTTCAATAGTGGCCTTTAAGCCGGCGTTGTTTTCTAATACGGTTAGTTCTTTACCTGAATTATTGCATAACGTATAAACAGTTGGTGTATTCGCATCGGAGAAACTTTTAATAAAGTATTTCATTTCATTTGAAAATTCGGCATTACTCGAGCCATTTGCTTCACTCAGCAATGTTTTCTTCTTACCAGTAATACCGATCTTGTAAATTGATTTATTGATAGCTCCATTTTCTGCTGAGGTGTAATAGATAGTTGTGTTTTTATCGTCAATACCTAAAAATTCTATTACATCCCAGTTTCCTGTTGTGATTTGAGTTAGTTGACCATCAAAGCTTAATTTATAAATGTGGTTATATCCATTTTTCTCACTCGTTCGTAGTATCGTTTTTCCATCGTTTAGAATTAATAAATTATCGTCGATATCGATATAGGTTTCGGAGTTTTCAGTGTAGAATACCGAAGAACTTATTTTCTTTTCGGCGCACTGAATAATGTGGTATTTTAATTCGTTCTGATGACGATTAAGTGTTTGAACAACTAACTTATTTTCAATTGGAGACCATTTGAATCTAGGCATATACTCGTATTCACCTAAGTCCAAAAGTTCACTTTTACCAGAGTTCACTGCGTACATGTTTAATGTTACTTTTGAATTGTCTTCTCCGGCTTTAGGGTATTTAAATGTGTATAAGTCAGGATACAATTCATTGTAATATGTCATAGAAAATTCCTTCACATCTTTTTCATTGAAGGAAAGATATCCAATGTAATTTCCGTCTGGCGACCAAGCGTAACCTTTAATTATTGCAAATTCTTCTTCATACACCCAGTCTGTTGTTCCATTTATAATTTCATTTCGTTTACCATCTAATGTTACTTGAGTCACTTTGCCAGTAGCGATATCTTTAATGAAAATGTTGTTTTCAAAGATGTATGAAACTTTTGTTCCATCAGGAGAATATTCTGCCAACGTTTGTGGAGAATGGATTTCATCTAAAGGTTCTGTTTTTTTTGTTTTCAAATCAAACAAATAGTAAACAGCTGTAAAACTATGACGATAAATTGCGTTTGTTTCTGTAGTTAACAAAGCCTTCGTTTCGTCTCTATTGAATGAATAGTCATCAAAATCGATTTGATTATTATTAAACAGCACATCCGCTTTGTCAATCAACACCTCTCCATCACCACTGTAATTTGAAAAGGCGTGTTTGGAAACAACCTCTTTGCCATTAATTCGTGAGATTTTAGAAAAGTATTCTCCATTATTCATTGAACGAAATCCTTGAACGGATTTTCCAAAAAAGGCATATTCTTTCCATATTTTTTCAACACTAATTGATTGGCCATTTACCGCAGTTGCAAAAAATACAAGGGCGAATATTGCGAAATTTTTAATTTTCATATTGTGATTTATTGTATTGGAATAAGCTAAAATAACTAAATTTAATGGTTCTGAGCTTATTTTAAGTAGGCGTATTAAAGATTTAGGTTTAAGGTTATAGATACCTTGAATAATTGCAATTTCGTTAAAAAGATTTAACCTTTTGTTGATAAATCGATAATGACGGGTCGAACAAAATGTCGTACTTTTGTACCGAAACTTGAATGTGTTATCCTTGAAGCAAGCATTTTGCTGAAACCACATTAAAGTAAAAATAGTGAGAAGAATGATATAACATGTACCTTAATTTGCATAAATCATCTGATTTTAAGCAATTTTTTATACGCCAGTGTAAATCTTATTACAGTACATTTTCTTGCTTTCCATTCAAAGTAAATTCAAATACAAACATAAAACCATAATCTTATGAAAAGATCACTACTTATTGCAAGTACTTTTTTGAGCTCAATGACATTTGCTCAAGATTGCACAGAATTATTTATCTCAGAATATGTTGAGGGTGTAGGAAACAACAAAGCGTTGGAAATTTACAATCCAACTGCAAATTCAATTGACTTAACTCAATACATTGTTATCCGTTTCTCAAATGGATCAACAACTGCAACTTCTACTTATGCTGTTCAATTAGTTGGTACAATTGCTCCTTATTCAACACACGTTGGTGCCGTTGATTTAAGAGATCCAAATGGTTCTGGTCAAACTGCTCCAATTTGGGATGATTTGGAGGCTAAAGCTGATGCATTCTATTCACCAGATTACAATACAAATAGCACATGGTACTGGAATGGAGATGATGCAGTTGTTCTTGCCAAAGGTTCTGCTGCGACTCCAATGTCTGCACAGTTAATTGACGTGTTCGGTAAAATTGGTGAAGATCCAGGAACTGCTTGGACGACAATTGCTCCTTATACTGAGGCAGCTGGTGGGCCATTTGTAACAAAAGATCATTCCTTAATCAGAAAGTCTACAATCAGAAAAGGTGTAACTAATCCAGCGATTACGTCATTTAATGCATTAGCTGAATACGATTCTATTCCTGCATTGATTAATGTTGGAGGTAATGACGAAGGAAACTGGGCGTCGTTAGGGTCTCATGACTGTAACTGTGCACCTGCTTCGATTAGCGAAGTTGTTAAAGCGAATATTTCGATTTACCCAAATCCTTCTAATGGGACATTTACAATTAATGGACTTCAAGGAATTACTAAGATAGAAGTTGTTAACTCTCTTGGACAAATAATCGAAAATATCAGTCCAAAAAACACGACGGTTAAGGTGGATTTATCAAACAGAAAAGGCGTTTATTTCGTGAAGTTAATGGACTCGACAGGAGACTTAATCACGAAAAAAGTAATCGTTAATTAATAAACATTCAATAAAGTAAGAGGTCGGTATTCCGACCTCTTTTTTTGAACATATTTTATCATGAGACTTCTAATAGCATTCATTTTTATTAATTCCCTTTCGATTGTATTTGGACAAAATGCAACAATAACAGGAAAGGTTACGGATAATAGTTCAAATCAACCTGTAGTTGGAGCTAAAGTATTTTACTCAGATCAATACCGAGCAATTTCTGATTTTGATGGAAATTATACCATTCAAAATGTACCTTTCGGAGATTATAATGTAGTCGTAGCTATGTTGTCTTTCGATACATTGAAGCTGAACATATCTGTTAATGCAGAAGATTTTAATTATGATATTATTCTTGGTGGAAGCCAGGAAATTGAGGAGGTAAACGTAATTGCAAACATTGCTCAAGATAGAAAAACTCCGGTTGCTGTTTCGACCCTTTCAAAACAAGAATTAATTGAGGAGCTTGGATCACAAGATTTACCGATGGTTTTAAATTCAAAGCCAGGAGTTCAAGCAACACAGCAAGGTGGAGGTGATGGTGATGCACGAATCAGCATTAGAGGATTTGATCAACGAAATGTTGGAGTAATGATTGACGGTGTTCCGGTGAACGATATGGAAAACGGGGCGGTTTATTGGTCGAATTGGTTTGGTTTAGATGCAATTACAAGTCAAATTCAAGTTCAAAGAGGTCTTGGAGCTACAAAATTGGCTATGCCATCTGTAGGAGGCACAATGAATATTCTAACCGATAATACAGGTGGAAAAAGAGAAATAAAAGTACAACAAGAGTACGGTTCAGGAACTTTTTTAAGAACATCATTGTCTTATAAGTCAGGAACCTTAAAAAATGGCTGGGGAATTTTATTCTCCGGTTCTTACAAACAAGGAAATGGTTGGGTTGATGGATTGAATACCCAAGGTGGATTTTACTACCTGAAAGTCCAAAAGAAATTAGGTAAACATGTTCTTTCATTAAGTGGATTCGGTGCGCCTCAAAAGCATGGTCAGCGTTCGTATAACCAAGAATTGGAATATTGGGATGGCGATTATGCCCGTAAACAAGGGGTAACTCTTTATGACACCCTAAATTCAGACCACGGAAGAAGGTTTAACGAACATTGGGGATATTACACGGATGATTCCGGCGAAAGAAAAACGAAAAATGAGCGTTTAAATTACTATCACAAACCACAAATTACTTTAAAGGATTTTTGGAAAATTAATTCGAAATTATCATGGTCGAATTTAGCATATGCTTCTATTGGAAGAGGTGGTGGAGTGCGCTATTATAATTCAGCATCATCTATAGTTAGGGATTCAGAAGGATTAGTTGATTGGGATGCGATTAAATATAATAATCAAAACAAAACGTTGTTTGGTACAACGTATTCTACAGTTGATCCATTGTATCACCCAACTGAATTAAAGTCTTCTCAAATATTAACGGCATCGGTTAACAATCATATGTGGATTGGTGGGCTTTCACAGTTCGATTTTAAGGCGAACGATAAATGGAATGTTGCAGGTGGATTGGATTATAGATATTATAAGGGATCACACTATACAGAGATTGTTGATTTATTAGGAGGAGATTATTATGTTTCTGAAACAGATAAAAATTCGACATCGGCAAGAAAATATGTGGGAGATAAAATATCGGATGCTGCAAAACCGTATCAAAATAATAGAGATGGTTTTGTTCAATGGATGGGCGCATTTGGTCAAGCAGAATATTCTTCAGGAAGATGGACCGCATTTGTGAACTTGTCAGGAGTGGTAAATGGTTACAAAGGAGTTGATTATTTCAAGAAGAAAACCCTTCAGGTAGGTGATTCTTTAATTCAAATTGGAAATCATCAAGTAATTGTTGATGGTCAAGTAGAGTATATTTCAGATACTGTTATTTTAAATGGTGTAACTTACACTACCGCGACCGAAGAGTTAGAGTATGATAATACCGGTTGGAAGTGGATTGGCGGTGGAACCGTAAAAGCAGGTGTTAACTTTAATGTTACTGAGAAATCAAATTTATTTTTGAATCTTGGTTACTTGAGCAGAACCCCTCAATACAGTAACGTTGTTGATAATAATACGAATTCATTTTTTATCGAAATAGCGAATGAAAATATCATGGCGGTTGAGTTGGGCTATGGATACAGAAGTAAGAAAGTGAGTGTAAATGCAAATGGTTATTATACATATTGGCAAAATAAGCCTTTTCCTTTTGGTGTATCTGTTCCAGATCCAAATGATCCAACAGAATTTGTTCAGGCAAACATAAATGGAATGGACGCTTTACATATGGGGATTGAATTAGACGCAGCATATCATATCACTAAAAACTTGACATTGGAAGGTATGGTAAGTTTAGGTGATTGGACTTGGCAGTCGTCAGAAACTGTAGATGTTGTAGGTGAGTTATTTACCTTTGATGCTAAAGGAGTACACGTAGGTGATGCAGCTCAGTCAACATATGCGGGAAGTGTAAGATGGGGATTTGTGAAAGGCGCGTATATAAAATTGAAGTACACGTATTACGATAGATATTACAGTAATTTTGATCCATTCAGTTTGACAGGTGCAAATGGAGGGCGAGAATCTTGGGAAATACCTTCATATGGTTTAATGAGTATTCACGCTGGTTATACGTTGAGATTAAAGAAATCAGCATTGCATTTTAGAGGAAATGTTTTTAATGTTTTAAATTCATTTTATATTTCGGATGCAAGAACAAACCAATTCGGTTCTGACTTTAGCGTTAATTCGGTAGGTGCATTTGTTGGTCAAGGGACTACATTTAATTTATCATTAGGATTTCAGTTTTAATAAATTCATCGAAAGGTGAGAAACATAAAAAGTAAAAAATGAAAAAAATAATAGTATCAATCGCATTGGTTTCAGCTTCCTTCTTGGGGTCTGCTCAAACTGATATTGCTAACGCAAGAACCTTCAGTCCTGGTCAAACAGTAACTGTTCATGGCGTTGCGACAAATGGAAGTGAGTTAGGAAGTATCCGCTACATGCAAGATAATACGGCAGGAATTGCTGGTTATGGAGGTCCAATTACTGGTGTTAGTCGTTATGACTCAATTTCTGTTACTGGTCCATTAGTGGACTTTTCAGGTTTGCTTGAGATCTCTACTGTCACGAGTGTAGTAAATCATGGTCCTGCTGTAATTACACCATCGGCTCAACAATTGCCTATCACTTCATTTAACGAAGCAAAGGAGTCTCAATTGGCTCAAGTGTTGAATGTTACTTTTGTTCAAACAGGAAATTTTGCAACGGGTAATGCTACATATCAAGTTACGGATGGTGTTAATACCTTGGATGTTAGAATCAATGGTTCTACAAATATTGATGGAACAGCAATTCCTTCTGGACCGGTAAGTATTACAGGTCTTGTTGGTCAGTTTAACGCGAATTACCAAATAGTTCCTCGTGATTTAAATGATATAGTTGCATATGTTGCACCTGCTTTCGAGATAAATGTAAAATTAGACGGATCAACGGTGTTGCATAACTCTAATTATTTCAACGGAAATTCAACTTCAATCGCAGTGAACATTGAAAATTTAGGTTCAACAAATTTGGTGATTTCTGGAGCTTCATTTTCTGGTGTAAATGCGGCTGATTTTTCTACTTCGATTACTCCTACTTCAATACCAGGAACATCAAGCCAGGCGTTTACAATAACTTATACTCCTTCTGGAACTGGATCTCGCTTTGCAACGTTGCAAATTGGATCAAATGATACGGATGAGAACCCGTATATTATAAATTTTGAGGCAGTTGGAACGGATAATTTAGCAACTCAACCAACGGCAAACCCAACAACATTGAGTTTTTCAAATGTAAAAGCGTATACATTGACAGGGTCGTACAATGCTGGAACAGGTGCCTCTAAGTACATTGTTTTAAGAAAAACTGGAACTCCAATTACAGGCATGCCGGTTGATGGAACGACATACTTGAGAGGAGATGTAATAGGAGATGCAAATGTTGCGTATGTGGGTGCGGGAACTTCATTCTCTCCGAGAGGGGTAATTGCGAATCAAAATTACTATTATGCGGTATATGCTTTTAATGGTTCTGGCGGTTTTGAAAATTATTTGACAACTTCTCCAGTGACTGGCAATGTAACCAGTGGTGGTGAACAAATTGGGACATATTACAATGGATTTTCTTCAGCTTCTCCTACAATGATTGCAGACTTGACTGGAATCGTTAGTCCACATACAATGATTACTTACTTCATGTATAAACAAACGATGATGACGGAATTTGAATTACGTGACACAATTAATGGTCAATCTTTTGCGACTTGCGGTTATTCTGGAGAACGAAAAATTATTACGGATCCATTCGATTGGACTGCTGCTAATTTCAGTAGAGAGCACGTATACTGTCACTCATGGATGCAGACATATCCTGCTGATAATCCAGAGCAACCAGAATATACAGATCAACACAATTTAATTCCAGTTAATTTTTCTGATGTGAACGCTGTTAGAAGTAATTATCCGTTGGGAGAAGTGGTTACGGTTACTTCAAGTTATTTGGGATCTAAATATGGTAATAATGCACAAGGTCAGCGAGTTTTTGAACCAAGAGATGACAGAAAAGGAGATTTTGCTAGGGCTATGATGTACCATGCTGTTTCTTACAATGGAACAAGTGGTAATTGGGCTTTCCCATCAAACATTAGCTTTGTAATTCCTTACGGTCAAGATCAAGACGTAATCAAAAACTGGCACTTTGCTGATTTACCTGACAATTATGAAATTGCGCGAAATGAGTATATCTACAATTTACAGGGAAATAGAAATCCATTTATCGATTCAGTTGATTTAGTATGTTTCATCGATTTTTCAAACATGTCCTACATTAGTAATGGATGTTTGGCATCAATGGAAGAATTATCTGATGATGCAATTTCAATTTATCCTAATCCATCAAATGATGAGGTGGTAGTAAGTTTTAACGACGGAGTTATCAACTCTTATTCTGTAGTCGATTTACAAGGTAGAGAAGTTGCTAATGCCATTAATGTAAATGCAAAAAGCTTAACAATGAATGTTGCAAATTTCAACGCAGGTTCGTATATTGTCGTTGTTGAGACGTCAAAAGGAACAGCTCAACATAAATTGATTGTTGAGTAAAATGTTTAAAATTCTTATAATATTTTTAAGTGGAGCAGGTCTATTGGCCTGCTCTTCTGTTAATACCATCTCTGCCGACAGTGAAACAACGTCTATAACAAAAGAGTACGAGGTATCAAGTAAGATTGATACTATTGTTCAACCCTATCAGGAAGATTTAAAGACTGAAATGAATGAGGTTATCGCACAAGCTGAAAAAGACCTTGTTGTTGGTCGACCAAATGGGACGTTAAATAATTGGGCAACTGACGTGGTTTTGGTTTCTCAAACTAGAAATGTACGATTGTCGATTCCTGTTATGGTGTTATTAAATGTTGGTGGATTAAGAAATTCAATAAATGCGGGAGAAGTTACTATTGGAGATATATTCAAGGTCATGCCTTTTGATAACGAAATTGTTTGGGCAGAAATGCCAATTGAGGCGTTGAAGGACATTGAAGACTATTTAAAGAAAAGTGGAGGGGAACCTATTTCTGGGGCCACAATGACAAGCGGAGCATTGAAATTGAATAGCGAAAATCCAGAAGCAAAAACCTTTATAGTAATCACTTCCGACTATCTTTTGAACGGAGGAGATAAAATGAATTTCTTTGAAAAAAGGGTAAGCGAAAAAAGTACAGGGGTTTTGTTAAGAGATGCCATGATTTCAGAAGCTAAATCTCAAGGGACGTTGATCTGGAATGACGAATCGAGAATTAAGCTGTAGGTCGATGGAAAGAAGGGCTTTTTTACGAAATTCGTTTGCAGTTTCTGGAGGTGTAATTCTCGCTCCATCGTTGTTCGCTCAATCTTCAGTGGCTAAAAAGGCCAAGAGAATTACCATCTTACACACGAACGATACACATTCTAATATTGATCCTTTTCCTGAAAATCATTCAAAGTACCCTGGTAAAGGAGGTGTTTCAAGACGATTTGAATTGGTGAATCAAATACGCAAAGAGCAAGACAATGTTTTATTGCTCGATGCAGGCGACATTTTTCAAGGCACGCCCTACTTCAATAAGTTCGGAGGAGTGCTTGAGATGAAGTTAATGACTGCGATGGGATATGATGCTGCAACAATGGGGAATCATGATTTCGATGGAGGAATGGAAGGGTTCGTAAAAGCGAAGCAGTTTGGAGATTTTCCCTTTATTTGTTCGAATTATAATTTTTCGAATACTCCAATAGATGGTCACACGAAAGAATCAATTGTTTTTGAAAAAGGAGGTCTAAAAATTGGCGTTTTTGGTATTGGGGTTGAATTAAAAGGGCTCGTTCCAGGTCGATTGTATGGTGAAAGTAAATGGTTGGATCCAATTGAAATTGCCAATGATCGCGCTGCTGAGCTAAAGAAAAAAGGATGTGATTTGGTGATTTGCTTGTCACACTTAGGGTATGAATATAGTTCTGAGAAAATTTCAGATCGTGTTTTAGCTAATAAAACAAAAGATATTCATTTAATCATAGGCGGTCATACACATACTTTTTTGCCTGAGCCAACGCAAGAAAAAAATCTATTGGGAGAAACCGTTCTCATTAATCAAGTTGGATGGGCGGGAATAAATCTCGGTCGCATTGATTTTGAAATTGATTCGAAAGCATTCGCCAAGCACGATGTGATTGAGGTTGTTGCTTCTAAATAAATCTCTTTTGGCGGAAGATTAAGTCATAAGGAAGTGAATATTCATTGATTATTCTTTTTTCTTATCTTACATCAACGATGACAAGTTTTCGATCGACTATTTTTACGAAGAATTTAAAATGAATCACTATGACAACAAAAGAATACAGTAATGGAGAAGTAACAATTGTATGGGAACCTGCTAAATGCACCCACTCAGGAGTTTGTGTGCGCACCTTACCTAAAGTATACAATCCTAAAGCAAAACCATGGGTGACACCTGAATTTGCAACTTCACAAGAACTTATTGACCAAGTTGCAATGTGTCCTTCAGGAGCTTTGAGCATGAAGAAGTAAACGATGAAATCAGAAAAATTCTCAATCACTGAACGATTTAAAAGTTTTGTGTACGCATTTAATGGAATCAAACTCTTTTTTAAAGAGGAGCACAATGCTCGGATTCACCTGTTTGCTGCGATAATCGCCATCGGGTTGGGAGTGTTTTTCAAAATTTCCAGTTTAGAATGGATTGCACTTTTTTTTGCTATAGGCTTTGTTCTTACCGCAGAGATTTTAAATACTTCTATTGAAAACATGGCAGATTTTGTTTCAAGCGAAAGGCATCATTCCATAAAAAAGATAAAGGACCTTGCAGCCGGAGCGGTTTTGATAAGTTCAATTATTGCTTTCGCAATTGGATTAATTGTTTTTATCCCGAAGTGTTTGGCTTATTTTAATTGTTAATTCAGTTGTGTTAATATTCAAAATTCTTCTCTATTTTTAGTGGATGAAATTTAATTTTTTATTTGTAATTTTCTGTCTTTCAGTTTTTTCACACGGTCAAAAGGACACTACAGTCATAAGAATTGATAAGTTGAAAAACGCAAAGGACCGCGCAGAACAATTTGATGATGCCGCGAGAAATGCGTGGGAGACAGGTGAATATTATAAAACTATCGAATATTCAAAATTTGGTTTAGAAATTTGCGAGACGAATGTGTTTCCAGATATTGAATCAAAACTGCTAAATAATCGAGGTATTGCGTATGATTATTTAGGTGATTACCCAGCTGCCCTGAAAAATTTTTTTAAGGCATTGCGAATTCAAGATAAGGAGGATAATCCTTACCTGAAAGCCTATATTTTGAGTAATATAGGTCTAATTTACTCAAATCAAGAGAAGATAGATTTAGCGTTAGAATATCACCATAAATCCTTGAAAATTCGTAAGCAAATCAATGATTTAAGCGGTGTTTCAGCTTCACTCAATAACATAGCAATTGTTTATGTTATGCAAGAGAATTACCCTTCTGCTTTAGAAAACTATATTGAATGTATTCGATATGACAAAAAAGTTGGGGATCAAATCGGGCTAAGTGATGACTACAATAATATTGCTTTATGTTACCTTGAAATGAAAGAATACGAAAAGGCAGAAGAGTATTTTTTCGATGCCTTGAAGATTCGTGAAACACTGGATAATCCACTTTACATTGCCCAATGCTATGGGAATATTGGGGTTTTGTATTACAATTCCGGTAAATATTTAGAAGCAAAAGGATATTTTAATCGTTGTTTAGAAATTGGAAAAGAGATCGGAGCTAAGGAGTTAATGAAAATGAGTTACGAAACACTCGTTAAGCTGGAGACTGAATTGAATAATCCTGACGCAGCCTTTGAGAATTATCGAATGTTTATTGCTTATCGAGATAGTATTGACAATTCTGAAAACACGCGTCTTCAAACAGAATTGGAACTAAATTACAAATTCGAAAAGGAGAAAGAAGCTGAGCGTTTAATTAGGGAGAAGAAAGAAGTTCAAGCTAAAATCATTTTGTATTCAGTGAGTATTGGTTTTTTCCTAATTGTCATTTTCTCAACTTTATTATTTAGAAGATGGAAACAGACTACGTCTCAAAAGAAAATTATCGAAGAAAAAAACAAGCTGGTTGAGTTAAAAAATGAAGAAATATTGGACTCGATCACATATGCAAAGAGAATTCAAACAGCAATACTGCCATCAAAGCAATTATTCAATGAGTTGTTTCCGAACCATTTTATTATTTATCAACCAAAAGACATTGTGGCAGGTGATTTTTATTGGCTTGAGGAAAAGAATGGTAAGAAGTTTTTCGCGGTTGCAGATTGTACCGGACATGGAGTTCCTGGGGCGATTATGAGTGTCATTTGTCATAATGCATTAAATCGGTCTGTAAGGGAGTTTGGACTGGTTAAGCCTGGGCAAATTTTAGATAAAACCAGAGAATTGATAGTTACAGAATTGTCGAAAAGTGATCAATCGGTTACGGATGGAATGGATATATCATTGTGTGTTTTCGATAAGAATTCCTTGACTGTTTCATGGGCAGGAGCGAATAATCCCCTTTGGATTTTTAGAAACGAAACAAAAGAATTTGAAGAATGGAAGTCAAACAAACAACCAATAGGTGTTTATGGTAACTATGTGCCTTTTACTACGCATGAAATAGAATTGGTTCCAAATGATAGAATTTATCTGTTTACGGATGGTTTTGCTGATCAATTTGGTGGTGATAAAGGAAAAAAAATGATGAAACGTGTTTTTCAAGAACGATTGAAAGAAACAGGTTTATTGACACTGTTTGAGCAAAAGGAAGCCTTGGAAAAATTTTATAATGATTGGAAGGGGGGATTGGATCAAGTTGACGATGTTTGTGTTGGTTGCATTGTTGTCTAGTAAATGATTTTCAATTTATAGATGAGGACTTAATTTTCTTTTTCATTAAAAGTTCATTAGATTAGTAAAACCTAAAACTCGATTCAATGAACGCTCAAGATTTTGCAAAAGAATGGATTGAAGCATGGAATTCTCATGACCTCGATCGTATTTTAACTCATTATTCAGAAGATGTAGAAATTACCACTCCAATGATAAAAATGGCGCTTGGGAATGATAGCGGAAGCTTGAAAGGAAAAGAAGCAGTTGGTGTGTACTGGAGACAAGCGTTAATTAAGCTACCAGATCTTCATTTTGAATTAATCGATGTGGCAACGAGTGTTAATTCTGTGGCTGTTTACTACAAATCTGTAATGAATAAGAATACCATGGAAGTAATGTTTTTTGATGCCGACGGTAAAGTGAATAAGATTATTGCACATTACACTTGATTCATTTTATGGAAAAAAAGAAGATTAATATATTTCATCTAGTAAATGACCATATACAATTTTAATTTCCGCATATTTGATTAAACGAGGGAGACCACTAAAAACGATATGTTATGGCAAAAAGTCAAGATGCCAAGAAATCTGAAAAGAAAGAACCAACTAAAACGCCTAAAGAAAAGAAAGCAGCGAAGCGATTAAAAAAAGCAGCGAAAAAATAAAAAAAATGCCGTTCATTTGAACGGCATTTTTTTAAGTATAATCGAGTTCTAAAGTCTTAATATCTTTAAGTCTTTTGGTCTTCCTATAAGTGAATTACTTCATCGTAAGCAGCTGCTGCAGCTTCCATGATTGCTTCAGACATTGTTGGGTGAGGGTGAACTGTTTTAATCAATTCGTGACCAGTTGTTTCTAATTTACGCAATGCTACCAATTCAGCAACCATTTCCGTAACGTTAGCACCAATCATGTGTCCACCTAACAATTCTCCGTATTTCGCATCAAAAATCAATTTCACAAATCCATCTTTTGCCCCGGCAGCACTTGCTTTACCAGATGCAGAGAATGGGAATTTACCAACTTTGATTTCGTGTCCTGCTTCTTTCGCTGCAGCTTCTGTCATTCCAACAGATGCAACTTCAGGAGAACAATACGTACAACCTGGGATGTTTCCGTAATCCAAAGGATCTGGGTTGTGACCTGCAATTTTCTCTACACAAATAATTCCTTCAGCTGAAGCAACATGTGCCAGTGCAGCGTTTGGTAAAACATCGCCAATTGCGTAATATCCAGGAAGATTTGTTTGATAATAATCGTTCACTAAAATACGACCACGGTCTGTAACGATTCCCAATTCTTCTAATCCTATATTTTCAATATTTGCTTCAATTCCAACAGCAGAAAGAACAATGTCACATTCGATTTTCTCTTCTCCCTTGGCTGTTTTTACAGTAACAACACATCCTTTTCCAGAAGTATCAACTTTTTCCACTGACGCGTTTGTCATAATGTTGATTCCAGATTTTTTGAATGATTTTTCCAATTGCTTAGAAACATCAACATCTTCGATAGGAACAATGTTTGGCAAGTATTCAACAACTGTAACTTCAGTTCCTAACGTTCCATAGAAGTAAGCAAACTCAACTCCAATCGCACCAGAACCAACAATAACCATTTTCTTAGGTAAAGAAGATAGTGTCAATGCTTCACGGTAACCAATTACTTTTTTACCATCTTGTGGTAGATTTGGTAACTGACGAGAACGTGCACCAGTTGCAATAATTACTCCTTTGTCAGCGGCATATTCTGTTGTTTTTCCAGCATCATCCGTAACTGCAACTTTTTTACCAGCTTTAATTACACCGTTTCCTTTAAGTACATCAATTTTATTTTTCTTCATCAAGAATTGAATCCCTTGACTCATTCCATTAGCAACACCACGACTTCTTTCTACCATTGCACCAAAATCAGCTTTCGCATCTTTCACTGTAATTCCATAATCACTTGCATGGTTTAAATATTCAAAAACGTTTGCGCTTTTCAATAATGCTTTTGTAGGAATACATCCCCAGTTCAAGCAAATTCCACCCAAAGATTCTCTTTCAACAATGGCAGTTTTCATGCCTAATTGTGAAGCGCGAATGGCAGCAACATATCCACCAGGTCCACTTCCAACTACTATAATATCGTAACTCATAATATTCAAAAATTGATCGCTGCGAAGTTAATTGATTTATTGAATATTCACAAGCGCATAGCAAACTACAGTTGATTTTACCGCAAAGGCGCAAAAGTTAGGGGAAAGTAGACGCCTGAAAATCAAGTACACAAAGACATCAACAAGTTGATGTTTTAAATAAATTGAAATATTTCAGAAAGGCAATGAAATTGCCTAAAGACTTTGTGTGCTTTCCTTTCTCAATTCTAATTGTTCTTAATTTATCCTTTGCGGTACTCATTGACTATGGAATCTTTGAGTATTACAACAAACAACTGTAGATTTAATTCAATTCATAGAAAATGAGTCTTAAAGTCTTATTATCTTAAAGTCTTACCGTCTCGAACGCCAAATTGTGTAAAAAAGGTTGATAAAAGAACGGCTTTCTACCCGTAAAATTTATTATTATAAGTATTTTTGCAAGAGATTTTTTAACAATATGGAAAGCACATTGCAACAAGTAGCAACATTAGAACAAGCGGTTGAATTAGGACTTCGCCCAGAAGAATTTGAGATGATCAAGGGAATCCTTGGAAGAACACCGAACTTTACGGAAACAGCTGTTTATTCTGTTATGTGGTCGGAACACTGTTCGTATAAGAACTCTATTTTTTGGTTGAAAAAATTACCGAAAGATGGTCCGCATATGTTAGTAAAGGCCGGAGAAGAAAACGCTGGATTGGTTGACATAGGTGATGGATTAGGATGTGTTTTCAAAATTGAATCACACAATCATCCAAGTGCGCTAGAACCTTATCAAGGTGCAGCGACTGGAGTTGGAGGGATTAACCGTGACATTTTTACAATGGGTGCACGACCAATTGCACAAATGAATTCATTGCGTTTTGGTGATATTACAAAAGATCGTACAAAATGGTTGGTGAAAGGCGTAGTGAAAGGAATTGGTGATTATGGAAACGCTTTTGGTATTCCAATCGTTGGTGGTGAAGTATTCTTCGATAAGTCATACAATACTAATCCATTGGTAAATGCATTTTCTGCAGGAATCATGGATCCTAAAAAAGTAATCTCGGCGACATCAAAAGGACCAGGGAACCCTGTGTTTATTGTTGGTTCGTCAACAGGCAAAGACGGAATTGCTGGAGCAGCATTTGCTTCGAAAGATATAACTGAAGAATCGGCTTCTGATTTACCATCAGTGCAAGTTGGAGATCCATTTATGGAGAAACTACTGTTGGAAGCTACAATGGAGTTGGCAGAAACTAACGCAATTGTTGGTATGCAAGATATGGGTGCCGCTGGTATTACGTGTTCGTCTTGCGAAATGAGTGCTGCTGGAAAAGTTGGAATGGACATCAACCTTGATTTAGTTCCAACTCGTCAAGAAAACATGTTGCCATACGAGATTTTATTATCTGAATCACAAGAGCGAATGTTAGTTGTTGTGAAAAAAGGCGAAGAAAAAGTGGTGAAACAAATTTTCGATAAATGGGATTTACACGCTGAAGAAATTGGTGTTGTTACTGATTCTGATCGAGTTCGTTACTTTATGAATGGTGAAGTTGTAGGAGATGTTCCTGCAGAATCTTTAGTTCTTGGTGGAGGTGCTCCTGTCTATGAAAGAGAGTATTCTGAGCCAGCTTATTACAAAGAATTTAAAAAGTTCTCTATCGATTCAATCGAACAACCAGAGAATTTAAAAGAAGTAGCATTTAGCTTGTTGCAAAATCCAAATATCGCCTCTAAAAATTGGGTGACGGATCAATACGACTCAATGGTTGGGACAAGAACAATGACAACGAATCGTCCTTCTGATGCGGGAATTGTAAACATAAAAGGAACAAACAAAGCGTTAGCGATGACAGTAGATTGTAATTCACGTTACGTAAACGCTGATCCAGAAGTGGGGACAATGATTGCGGTAACTGAAGCTGCTAGAAATATTACATGTGCAGGAGGTGTACCAAGTGCAATTACCAACTGTTTGAACTTCGGAAATCCGTACAATCCTGAATCATACTGGCAATTTGTCGGAGCGATTAAAGGAATGTCAACCGCATGTGAGAAATTTAAAACTCCTGTTACAGGTGGAAACGTTTCTTTCTACAACCAAACGGTAACGAATGGAGTAGAAGTGCCAGTTTTCCCAACACCAACAATCGGAATGATTGGAATTGTGGAGAATAAAGAGCATATCATGACATTGGATTTTAAAGATAAAGGTGATTTAATCTTTATTTTGGGTGATTCACACGATGACATTTCATCTTCGGAATATTTGGTGTCTTACCACGGAGTAAATGCTTCACCTGCACCTTATTTTAACTTGGAAGAAGAATTTCAATTGCAACAAACTGTTCGTTCATTAATTCAAGGAAAATTAATTAATGCAGCGCACGATGTAGCAGATGGAGGATTATTTGTTACTTTAGTAGAAATGTCTATCCCAAGAGAATTGGGATTTGATATCGTTACAGATTCAGAAGTTCGTGAAGATGCCTTCCTTTTTGGAGAAGCTCAAGGACGAGTAGTAGTAACTGTTAACGAAGATCAAGAAGATGACTTCCTAGAAAACATGATGAATTCTAATACAAGTTTCACTTTATTAGGTCATGTTACTCAAGGAAAATTAATGATAGACGACGAGCACTTTGGGTTCATAAAAGAAGCTAAAGCCTTGTTTAACCAAGCACTTGCGAAACACCTTGATAATTAGTAGTTTCGAAGTTTAATATCCACAAATGGAATACAATACAACTCGCTCACATTTAATTCTTCCAGAATACGGAAGAAACGTTCAAAACATGATAAGTCATGCTATGGAAATAGCAGACCGTGAAGAGAGAAATCGTGCAGCACAAGCAATCATCGAAGTGATGGGGCAGTTAAATCCTCATTTACGAGATGTAGACGATTACCGTCACAAATTATGGGCTCATTTATTCATTATGTCTGATTTTCAATTGGATGTTGATTCACCATACGAAATCCCTAAAAAGGAAAGCTTCTTGGAAAAACCCAAGCTAATGCCTTATCCTAAGTCAAAGATAAAATATGGTCATTACGGGCAATACACTCAGAAAATTCTGAAGAAAGCACATGAAGTGACTGATGAAAAAGAAAAGGCGTATTTAACGACTGCAATGGGTAACTTCATGAAAAAGCAGTTTTTAACTCACAATAATTCGGCAGTTGAAAATAGTGTGATTGGTGAAAAATTAAATGAACTATCAGATGGAGTTTTGACAATGGACAATCCAGACGAAGAGTTGACAAGTACTAATCAATTATTGAAAACGCTTGGAATTCAAAATCAGAATAACAATCAGAATCGCCGTTCAAACAACAATAATAATAACAGGAAGAAATCGAATAATCCTAAAAGAAAATTCAAAAAATAATCCATGGCTTCTTTTGAAATCTATGGCGGTAAACCGCTGAAAGGTGAATTAATTCCACAAGGTGCAAAAAATGAAGCGTTACAAGTATTGTGCGTTCCATTGTTGACACCAGAAAAAGTAACAATTTCTAACATTCCAGATATTGTAGACGTAAACAAATTGATTGGTTTACTTCAAGTAATGGGTGTGAAAATTGAAAAAGTTGAGAAAGGGACGTATATTTTTCAAGCGAAGGAAATTGACTTGGAATATTTACAAACTGAAGATTTTAAAAAGAGAGCAAGCTCGTTACGGGGTTCAGTAATGATTATCGGACCGCTTTTGGCGCGTTTCGGAGTCGGGTATTTACCTAAGCCAGGAGGAGACAAAATTGGACGTAGAAGATTGGATACACATTTTGCTGGATTCATGAAACTTGGTGCTAAATTCAACTATGATGCTGGAGAACATTTCTATGCTGTTGAAGGTAAAAAGCTAAAAGGAACATACATTCATCTTGACGAAGCATCTGTAACGGGAACAGCGAACATTGTAATGGCTGCGGTAAAAGCGGAAGGTGAAACTGTTATTTATAATGCAGCTTGCGAACCATATTTGCAACAATTGTGTCGCATGTTGAATTCAATGGGTGCTAAAATATCAGGAGTTGGATCGAATATGTTAACTATCCAAGGAGTCAAGGAATTGGGAGGTTGCTACCACCGAATTTTACCTGATATGATTGAAATTGGCTCGTTTATCGGTCTTGCCGCGATGACGAAATCGGAAATTACGATTAAAGATGTAAGCTACGATGACCTTGGAATTATTCCAACTATTTTTGGTCGTTTGGGAATTAAATTAGAGCGTCGTGGTGATGATATTTTTGTGCCAGCTCAAGAAAGCTACGAAATTGAGACCTTCATCGACGGTTCGATTATGACCATTTCAGATGCTCCATGGCCGGGATTTACACCAGATTTATTATCAATCATTTTAGTGGTTGCCACACAGGCAAAAGGTTCTGTTTTGATTCACCAAAAAATGTTTGAATCTCGCCTGTTCTTCGTTGATAAATTAATAGATATGGGAGCGCAAATTATTTTGTGTGATCCGCATAGAGCAACAGTTATCGGGTTAGATCGTAAATACGATTTAAGAGGAATTCAAATGACTTCTCCTGATATTCGCGCTGGAGTTTCATTGTTGATTGCAGCACTTTCAGCAGAAGGAAAAAGCGTTATTCATAACATCGAGCAAATTGATCGAGGATATCAAGATATTGACATTCGTTTGAACAATCTTGGAGCTGATATTAGAAGAATTGGATGATGAAATATTTACTTGGTTTTATAGGAATTTCAATTCTATGTATTGCTTTAAACTCATCGACTCCCGTTGGGTTGAATAAAGGTGAAAAAGCTCCTGAAATTGAGTTACTTAATCCAAAAGGTAAAAAAATTAAACTATCCAGTCTAAAAGGTAAAATGGTCCTTATCGATTTTTGGGCATCGTGGTGTGGACCTTGTCGCAAGGAAAATCCAAACGTCGTTGAGGCTTATACCAAATACAATAAAGTAAAATTTAAAAACGGAAAAGGTTTTGAAGTCTTTTCCGTTTCACTTGATCGTTCAGAAGAACCGTGGTTAGCAGCAATCAAGAAAGATGGTTTGATATGGAGTCATCATGGCTGGGATAAGGAGTCTGTTGCTTCTAAATCGTATAATATTTCGTCTATTCCTACTGCATATCTTATAGATGGAGAAGGGAAAATTGTCGCATCTGGCCAAGAATTGAGAGGAATGGGCTTGCATTTAGTGTTAGACGAACAACGCTAGTTTTTTAGCTCGCTTTTCGTTCCAGAAATACCAAGTCATTATCCGTAATATAGGTGCCATCACTTATTAAAACAGCCCGCTCGATCATTGATTTCAATTCACGGACATTTCCTGGCCAACTATATTCCATGAGTGATTTTATCGCTTCAGGACTAAAAAGTCGATTTTCGGAATTTTGGCGTTTCGAAAAACTATCAGCAATGGACTTTGCAATTAGAAGAATATCATTTTCTCGATCACGTAGACTAGGAATTTGAATAATGAATCCTTGCAATCTAAAATATAAATCTTCTCTAAAACGACCTGCTTGCACTTCTTCCCAAAGATTTTTGTTCGTGGCAGATATTACTCTTAAGTCCAAATGAATTTCTTTACTTCCTCCAAGGCGAGTGACTTTACTCTCTTGCAATACTCTTAGAAGTTTGGCTTGCAATGGTAAAGGCATGTCTCCTATCTCATCTAAGAACAACGTTCCTTTATGCGCTTCTTCAAATTTACCTGGACGTCTCGAAGCTCCAGTAAACGCTCCCTTTTCACTACCGAAAAGTTCACTCTCAATTAAATCTTCAGGAATTGCAGCAACGTTTATCGCAACAAAACTTTCTCTTTTTCGGTTTGAATTGTAGTGTAACGCATTGGCTACAAGTTCTTTACCAGTTCCGTTTTCTCCGTTAATAAGTACTGGAATGTTTACGTTTTCAACTTTACTCATTAGTTGGAACATACGGTGCATTGCTGGACTTTCACCAATAATGTTTTGGTATTTATTGTTTTCTATCACACTATTTTGGAGTGCTAAATAATCAAGTTTTAGACAAATATTTTTTCGAAATGTATTGATATTCCAAATTAATTCAACCAATGCATTTTCATCCTTAATTATATATCGATCGGCTCCTGTTTTATATGCTTCTACAACAACTTTTAAGTCTTTTTGACCAGAAAGAATAATTGAAACCAAATCTGGATTGAACTCACGTACGGATTTGAGAATTTCAATTCCATTTGTGTCAGGAAGGTCATAATCGATAATAACCAAATCTGGGTTTAAATACAATGATTGTTTAAAGCTGTTCGCGTTCGTAAATAGTACAACTTCAATATTTTCTTCTCTTTCTAAAGTAGATTTAACGATTGTTCCGAAAAACTCGTCGTCATCAACAACGAAAATTTTTAGCGTATGATTTGTGTTCATGATTTTTTAAATTTAGGTAGTTTTTAATTCGCCAATAACCGCTTCCATACTGGATTCAATTATTACTAACATTGAGTTTAGTTGCAATTCATCTCCATTCACTGACGACAATTCTATTTCTTGAAGTTTATTGCCTAAGGCTAATGCTCCGATCATCATAAAAGAGGACTTTACCTTATGCGCATTACTTTTTAATGCATCCCAATTTCTACTCATTAAATTGTTTCTCATTTCCGCAAGAATTGGAGGAGTTGAGTCAATAAACATTTTGATGATTGCGTGCATCATATCTGTTGAACCACCACATGTAGTTTCAAGATATTCTAGGTTTGTATGTTTAGAATTGTTCATTTTATGCTCTTTTTAGTTTAGAAATGACTTGATTAGAGATTTTCTCTAATAAGTTTTGAGGATCGAATGGCTTTGTGATGTAATCATTCATTCCCGCTTTGAAGCATTTTTGATTTTCACCAATTAATGCTGAAGCCGTCATGGCAACAATAGGAATTTGAGAATATGATGTGTGAGCTCCAGATCTTATTTCTTTTGTTGCAGTATAGCCATCCATTTCAGGCATGCTAATGTCCATTAGAATCAAGTCGTACTCTTTTTCACCAACCATTTTAAGTGATATTAAACCATTTTCAGCTAAGTCCACATTGAATCCCCAATCGGTAAGGACTTTGATCGCCAACATTTGGTTAATTGGATGGTCTTCTACAAGCAAAATATTTATTCCTTTTAACTCTTCCAAAATCTTTTCGTTCGTTATTTTCTTGAGAACGATTGTTTTATTATTGTTTTCAGTATTTTGGATGGCATGAGAATAAGTGATTACGAAGTTAAATGTACTTCCCTTTCCAAATTCACTTTCAATCCAAATTTGACCATCTTGAAGTTCAACTAATTGTTTCGATATTGTTAATCCCAATCCAGTACCTCCATGCGTTCTTGTAGTGCTATCACTAGCTTGTGTGAAGCTTTTAAAAATGTCATCGATTTTATCACTCGGAATTCCAATTCCAGTATCCGAGACACTGAATTTTATTTTTGAAGTTGTTTGGGTAGATTCAATAGTTTTTACAGCAATATTTACACCACCTGTTTCTGTAAATTTAATGGCGTTACCAACTAAATTGGTAAGTATTTGATTCAAGCGTACTGGATCTCCGATAATCCAATTTGGTACCGAAGGATCTTTGTCAACTGTCAAGTAAATTCCTTTTTCTTGAGCTTTAATTGCCATTATTTCTTGGTTTACTGTTAATAAGTTGTCCAAATCAAATTCGGTTTTCTCAATTGTCACTTTTCCAGCGTCAATCTTCGAAAAATCTAAAATGTCATTAATAATAACCATTAGGTTTTCTGAGGATTTGATAATTGCGTTCAAGAAATGTTTCTGTTCTTTATCCATCTCGGTATTTTGAAGAATGCGGGTAATTCCAATTATACCATTCATTGGAGTGCGAATTTCGTGACTCATGTTTGAAAGAAACTGACTTTGCATTTCTTTAGATTTCTCTGCTTCTTGTTTTGCACGAATTAACTTCTTCTCATAGTTCTTAACATTTGTTATGTCATTTATAGATAATAGTCGTGACGGCCTACCTTTATAATCAATGATTTTTTCAATAATTTCCACCTCCATAATTGTGGCATCCTTTTTTTGATGCGACCAAATAGAACGAACATTTGACTTGTCTGATGAAAAATTACGCTGAGCTTCTAATCTATCCTCCGATAAATGTAAATCAAGTATACTTAACTTCTTAAATTCTTTTAAATTGTAGCCATATGCTTGTTCCGCCTTAAAATTTATTTTTAAAATTTTGTCAGTTTCAATTGAGCAGATTAACATCGGAATTGGATTTTCATTAAACAATACCTTGTGTTGCTCGGAACTTTGTTTTAACAGTCTTTGGTTTTCACTTAATCTAATATTTGCTTCTATTTCTTTTATTGTTAATGCATAACGTACCTGGATCGAAACCACCATAAAGAATGCTGTAGTCATTACCATTAAAGCTCCTTGAATTAGGTAATCATCAATATTAATTTTACTAAAAAGGAAGTAATACAGACTATTAATTAGTATTGCATAGGCGACTGAAATGATAGAATATTTATAATGCCATAGCAGAAACATTCCTGCCCCAATAAATGCCGCTGCATGCGTAAACGTTAGTTTTTGAAAAGCTATGAGATCAGCGGTATTATAGATATAAGCAAAGGCAGTTAAAGTAGAGAGCATTGCAATTAGCCCCATATTTTCTCCCGATATTTTTAACCTTGTACGGATAATTATAGATGTTAAGATTATTGCTGCAACACATAAATTAATCGTCACATATGTCCATTTGTTTTCTGAGAAAATAAAGTAATTGGAAATTCCCCATAAAATATTTACACCAAAGGCAACTTTACATCCCAGGCAATGTTGCTTTGAAATTCTGCTTTTTATTTGTTCTTGAAGTGTCATGATTTCTTTGTTTAAGTTCAATAAATTTTATTGCTTGATAATTTTTTTGCTCGCTAAAAAGACAGAGTTTTGGTAAAGGTTTAACATGTAAATACCTTTTGGTAAATCGCCTAAACTTTGAAATTTTATACTGTTTTTTCCTTCATCAGCATATACTGATTCATTGTAAAATTGAATCCCTGATTGGTTTATTAGTGAGAATGAAACTTCTCCAGATGAAGATAATTCGTATTCAACAGAAATAACATCAATAAATGGATTAGGGTACACTTTTGATAATGAAGCTGTTTCTACATTTTTCGAGTAATTAATAGCTACAATATTGAACTCTTGAAACATTCCGTTAAAATCCGTTTGTTTTAGGCGATAGTATGACAATCCTTCTAAAGGCGCTTTGTCAATAAAGGAGTACTTTAACACCTCTAGTGTTGTTCCTGCTCCTTTCACTGTTCCTATAGGTTCAAAATTTTGCGCATCTGTAGATCTTTCAACTGTAAAATAGTCGTTATCTCTTTGCGAAATCACCTTCCATTTTACGTTTACCTGATCATCATTTAAACTTGCTTTAAAGTAATCCAATTCAATAGGTAGATTATTAATATTGCCCAATGAATAAAAAGTGGATGGTGAATTTTGATTGTTGTATTCTGTTGCGATCCAGTCCGCGGATTTCGGAACGGTTAAAATTCGAATTTCATCTAATTCCCCGTCAAAGTATATATTGTTTCGACTTGAGTTAAAACTTGACGCTTCCGATCCGTCTCCAATGAAGCCATATCGAGTGATGTTACGCCCAATTCCTGCACCATTGTGTGCGTTCGATTGCGTCGCGACTAAAACTCCATCGATGTACAGAAGTTTAGATGAGCCATCATAAACCCCAACAACATAATGCCAATTTCCATCGTTAACTTGTCCACTTTGTCCTCCGTTAAAATCATTTGTCCCATTCGATCCTGTTGAACTAAATGATATTTTTCCAGTTCCATGAACATAAAAGTTGAAAAATTCTGATCGGTCAAAATCGACAATTGACCAATTCGATGAATAGGATGAATGAGAAAAATTTGTTCTTACCCAACTGGATACCATCAGAGTTGGTATAGAACCTGTTCCGTGGAATGATTTATTTTTAATTGCATAATAATTACTTGAGCCATTGAATTTAATGGCTTTACTTATTTTTCCACTGATTAAATTACTACTTCCCATTGATCCATAATCTACACCATCAAAATTACCTGCGACGTCATCTAAGTCCTGGTTATTAGGATTGTTATGCATATGATATACAGCCTCATATGTTGCATTCCAAACACTCTCTGGTGTAGTTGTAACTGTAATATTTGGATTTCCAACTCCAATTTTAAGTTCTGTATTTACATTATTGAACAATACAGGCAGTCTAACCCAACAGGTTAAAGCACCAGTCTGAGGATCGTAGCTCTCAATTTCGTGATCAAGTTGCATGTCATTTCCACCTGTAAAGGCAATGTCGGAGCCGTCTGCATTTATAACGTTTCCACCATTACTTGTACTTTTTAGTGAAGGCTCGATCAAAGAAACAAGTAAAGGGAAATCTGTATGATCTGTAGTTCCCATTACTTTTGTATGGTCAATGGTGATCGTTGCGCACCATGCAAAGCCATTCAATTGTGGGCCAGTCGCAGGTGTGAACATTGCAACTGCCTTTAATGGGTTCACAACTACAGCTGTAGTTCCGATAATAATTTTCCATATTATACCTCCACCAACAATTACAATTGTAGAGAAGAGGAGTACTTTTTTTACCGAAATCTTTAATTTCGTTTTTGGTTGAATTTTGTTTTTCATATTTCGTGTTTTAATTGGTTGTAGGAAAGGTTGTACAATTGATTTCCTTAAACAAGAAATAATATGATTGAGAATGATAATTGATTTATATTACTCAAATGAGTGTACGTAGTTTTACGTAGTGATTTTATTATGTGCTATAAATATGTAAATCAAATTAATCCAGAGCCCTTTTTTCATCGTGACAAAGTTGTGAAGTTGAATGACAGGATTTCATAGATGGCATAAAACAACTGACACTCTGTCCTAATTCAATGATTGGCAGAAAATTTGACTAAACAGAATCAAATTAAATTGAAGTACAATGTCTGAAGAAAACGAAATAAATAACGAGGAGAAAGTAGAGAACGTGGAAACTACTGAAACAGGACAAGAGCAGGTTGAACCAACAGCGGAGGAGCGTTACGCCGAGTTGAATAATAAGTATTTACGGTTGCATGCCGAATTCGATAATTTCAGAAAGCGAACGAACAAGGAAAAAGTAGACTTGATCAATTCAGCAGGAGAGAACGTGCTAAAGGATCTTGTTCCAACTTTGGATGATTTTGAGCGCGCGATTAAAAATAATGAGACTTCAGAGGATATTAACGGAGTGAAAGAGGGGTTTCATTTAATTTATAATAAATTCAAGAATACCTTGGAAGCAAAAGGATTGAAACCAATGAATTCTGAAGGTCAAGATCTGTCTCTTATACACATCTGACGCTGCCGACGATCTACTCTGTGT